>Ga0078972_1000186_pt1 | contig 259085 bp, 268 predicted proteins | sample YelNatPaOPGAMG01_FD_67568 | JGI IMG/M metagenome (GOLD analysis project Ga0078972, IMG submission 67568) | Hot spring thermophilic microbial communities from Obsidian Pool, Yellowstone National Park, USA - OP-RAMG-01 (SPADES assembly) (version 2) | ecosystem: Environmental > Aquatic > Thermal... | reverse complement strand
TGATTGCGGAGGGGGTGGGGAGTATCGTAGAACATGGGGGAGGTCGTCTTCTAATAAGCTTCTACGACCTCCCCTGGGTTCCGCAAGCGAGCGTATGCGAGCGTGATTGCGGAGGGGGTGGGGAGTATCGTAGAACATGGGGGAGGTCGTCTTCTAATAAGCTTCTACGACCTCCCCTGGGTTCCGTCATTTTTTTCCCTCAAGAACAAAACTTCCGTACCCAACTACCCCTTCGCTTTCAGGGTTGTACCCAGAAATCTTCGCATCCCCTGAGTTTGCATAGTACAAAAACTTTATTTTATAATCAGAGAGTTTTGAGTAGACAAGCAAAGCAGCAACAGGCCCAGCACCGCATACAGAAAGTTCATTCTTTTCAACAACCTCTAGGAATTTGTTCGCATCGTTTGTTTCTATCCCCTTTATTGCAATCCCATCCAGAACAACCGCCTTTTCCGGAGGGATATAATGGTTCAAATCCGTGCTGGCTATCACAACAACCTTTTCGTTCTCAACCGCTCTATATACTGCCGTCCCAACATCCTCTGCAAAATCAAACCCTTGCTCCATCATGCTTATCGGCACTATCTTTATTTTTGGGTTTATTACCTGCAAAAAAGGAATCTGCACCTCTACGCTGTGCTCCCTTCTATGCCCCTCCTCATCAAAATCTATGTACTGCCCCTCTTTTTGTATCTTTTTCCCAAGCTCTTTATCATTCTTTACAAGTCCAAGAGGGGTCTGCCAATCCTCTAAGGAAATGGAGAGCACGCTCCCCAATCCATAGTGGTTTGGGCCGATGAGCACAGCGGTCTCTGCTTTCTTTATCCTCTCCTCAAGCGCAGCGAAAGTCACTCCCGCAACCTTTGCTGAAAAAACATAACCCGCATGGGGAACTATCCCCCCGTAATATTTCATGCTTGGCTTCGCCTTGCTCCTTCCGAATTCAAGCGCATCCTCCACCATTCTCCTGAGTTGCCTCTCGTTTGAAGGGTAAAAACTTCCAGCAACCGCAGGGAATCTCATGCTTTCACCTTGCTAATGGATACCTTTCCATGTACATGTGAACCTGGAGTAATGAAAGGTACGGGAGAAGCACAACGCCGTTAAAAAACAGAACAACATACCTTGCAATCTCATAGGGCAGGATTGCCTGCGTTATCAGTTCAGCGAGCGCTAAAACAACAAATCCAAAAACCGCCCACACGATTGGCATGAGTGGGTTTTTCCTAAGCATTTTGAAAGCAGGAAGGAGTGCGCCCCCCAAGGGTTCGTTCTCCACTATCATTGCCGGGACGATGTAAAAGGTTAGGTAAAAAAGAATGAATGCGAGCGCAGGGTAGTAAGGAAGAGAGAAGAGCTGCATGGCAATAAGGACAAGGGTAATGAAGGCGTAGAGGAAGAAGGTGTTGATTGCGAAAAAAGGAAGCTTTTTCCACACCTCTGTTTTTATCACTTTTTTCGTTCTCTTGTGTGCAGTTATGAGCATTGTTCCAGCCACTGCGGCAGAGATCAGGAATAGTGAAATACCGTACATTATAATCGTTATAAGAAAATCCATCACCCCAATATTTGGCAGACTTCCGGTTCTTAAGAAAACCCCTCCAAGCGCTGAGTAGGTCGGATAGTGGGCCATTGCAAACATTATCATCCCTACTATCGCGGAGAGAGAGAATATCCACACCATATCCAGGTGGTACCTAAAATCATCAAGGGCAAGCTTGAAAGCTTTCATGTTGAACTATTTTCTTTTTAATTTAAAAAGGTTATGTCTGGAATATTTTGTTATAAAAAAAGATTGTGTAAGGTTTATAAATAAGGTTTATAAATATTATGGTAAATAATATACATTCATGATTGAAAATCTTTTATTACTACTTGGCTTGATGGGCCAACCGGCCGATACCACAGCTATTCAGAGGCAATATATCCAAGCATTAAAAAATGCGAGTAAGGATGATCCTTCAGCGACAAAAACTTATGAAATTGCGGAAAACCTTGTTTTGAACACCCCAGATAGTATTCTTTCCCCTCTTTCTCAAGAGCAAATAATTTCCTCTCTCAGAATGATAAATACCACGCTTGCTGTAGTGGATGGAATGAAAAATCACGAAGGAGTGAACTGGGCACCTAATATAGAATTTAACAGCCAACTCCATCCAGATTCCATCGCAAAGAGCATCGCAAACCAGGTTGTAGGGCAAGGAAATCCAGAGCTTTTCCTGCTCTTTTATCAATCTGACGATCCGCTTAGAAAAGCCATTGAGAAGAAAGTTGAGGATGCAAAGCGCGGGATAATAAGCGGATTGCCAGAAAAAAATAATGCGCAGAGCGATGTTGCTGAGTTCTCTCTTCCAGTTGTAAACAGAAACGGGTTGGTGAACCTCTCTCTTCTGTATAGCAAAAGGTATGAGGATGTTTGTTCAGTTGGAGCACTCTTCAGGTTTGTTTCTGGTGGTGATATTTTTAGCTTGAAAATTCATGAAGAGAATTATTTCAAGGTTGTTTCTTTGCTTGAACATGCTGCAAAAAATAAAATTGTGCTTGACAGGGAATTTGTTAAATATGTTCTGAACTCAGTGAATATAGATTCTCGCAGATTCTATGAGCTTTATAGAGGCAGTAGCAAATACCTTATTTTTGAAAAAGATAGTGTTGAAAGTTATGTGCAAGCGCTAGAGAAAGAGCTAGGGAATAATACAGGTATTTTTCCAAAACCTTATAACGACATGCATGTAATATATAAGGAAAAAGTAATGCAAACCCAGAATGTTAGGATTGGCGGCGCATACTATAACTCTTTTGTTTTGAGCGGTCTCTTCCCAAAGCCAGACAAAGATGTAGATATTCATATTCGCTATGGAGGGGATATCGCCGTTCTTAAAACGTATTTGGCAAGCATAGAAAGGCTTCTATCTCAAAATAAAAAAGAGATAGCAGAGGAACTCTTTGCGCTTCTTGTACTCGCAAGTGAAAAAAATATCCCTATTTGCGATGCCTTTCTCTCACAGTATTACGAAATGACAACTGGAAACATATTGATAGGGAGTGTAGTTACCTCATTTGTAGTTGAAAAAGATGGAGTTAGCAGAAGAGCTTTATCCGATAACCTTACTAATAGTGGGCAGGATTTTGGATTTTCGATCTACCCGCCAAGTTTCTATGTGACAGGAGATTACCATCTGATAAATAAAGAATTAAGCATAGTTATTTCATACTTCGCACCTGTGAAGGAAAAAATAGAAGGAATACCTTACAAAACTGATATAACGGTGAGTGGTGTATCCTATTCTCAGGCCAAGGAGTTGGAATCCATTCTAAAAAGATGGGAGGATGTTTATAAAAATTCTAACCCGAACGACAAACATAATCTGATTAGAGATCTTTATGATGAGCTTTCAGCCATAAACAAAACCACTATTGATGGTTCGGTATCCATATCTTCTCTCCTTCCAAAAACAATGGAAAATATTCTTAATGGTGAGGCCAAACAACTAAAAGAAGATAAACGAACAAAGAAAGGAGAAAGCTCCTCTAATCAAAATGTTCGGAATGTTGCGATTAAATAAGAGCATGAGAACAAGTTTAAGGGAGGAATAAGGAGAAGATAAAGCCCCTAGTCGAACGCCAGGGAGGAGATTTGAACTCCTAAGCCCACAAGGGGCACCAGATTTCTTGGTTACCCCCAAAAAGTTGGGGGTGAAGGGGGAATCAAGGAAAAACCGCGAGGGGGCAGAGCCCCCTATGAGGTTTGTCTCTCAAGTCTGGCGCATTACCTGGTTCTGCCACCCTGGCGTATACGCAACTTTTAAATAAAGTTGCGCAATCTTATTTATGCGCTGGCAAACTCTTTTAATGGTTTTCTTTCTATTTTGCCTGTTTGCCTGCGTTCAGCAGGGAGGTGAGGGTATGCCGTTGAAAGGAAAAAAGATTGCGATGATTATTGCGCCTGAGAATTTTAGGGATGAGGAGTTCAAGATTCCGTATACCTACTTTACTGAAAAGGGCGCAACCGTTGATGTTTTCAGCACAAAGAAAGGAACAGCAAGGGGAATGTTCGGAACGACCGTTTCGGTTAATAAAACACTGCGTGATCTTAATGTAAGCAAATACGATGCAATAGTTTTTGTTGGCGGTGCCGGAACACCGATTGTAAGAAAAGAAGAGCGCGCCATTGAGATTGCAAAGGAGGCTGTTGAGCAGGGCAAGGTTTTAGGTGCGATATGCTGGGCTCCAACAATCCTTGCGAAGGCGGGTGTGCTGGAAGGAAAAAAAGCAACCGTATGGGTTGGGGATGACCCTGAGTACGGGATGAGAACAGACCAGGTGCTAAAAAAATACGGCGCAATATTTACCGGAGAAGGATACACTGTTGATGGAAATATCGTGACCGCAAACGGCCCGGCGAATGCAGAGAATTTTGCAAGAGAAATAGCCGAATTGCTTTCCTAATTTTTATTTTTTAATTTCCGTGCAAACCGGCCTTTTCTTTCCTAAAAGCAATGCTTCAATTCTGCTTGGATAAAGGGCGTTTACAACATATGCTGTTTTTCCCGTCTTCATGATTTCAAGGATTTTTCCCTTCATTCCACCGGTTACATCCGTTGTTTCGGCTTCTCCAAGATGCTTCAAAACCTTTTCAAAATTCTTCTTTGTTATTTTCTTTACAACCTTTCCATCAACCAGAACACCATCCACATTCGTTCCGAGAACAATCATCCCAGCATCTTTCCCGAGCTCTGCTACTATCTGGTCTCCGGAGCAAACGCTCCCCCCCATCCTCTCATCCAGAACCATATCACCGTAGAGAACGGGTAAAAAGCCGCTTTTCAAATAATCATAAACTATTTTTTTATTGAAGCTTGAGATCCGCCCATTCTTCTGCCTTACCACTACGGCAGGAGGAATGGAGATTGCAGGAACCCCCCGCTTTATGAGCGCATCAACAACAAGGGAGGAAAGATAGGCACAGGAAGAGTGGGTGTACGCATACCCCTCCCTTTCCTTTTCCGTTCTTACCCCATTTTTTATTCCGTAAAGAACAACCGGCGCATGACCGAAGGAGCCTGCGCCATGAACAACCACTATCCTTTTCTCTTTTTTCCACACCCTCGCGAGCATTTCCGCAAGCGCCTCTATATTCTCTATATTCGGCTCCTTATACCCGCTCTTTTTTGTTATCACGCTTCCGCCGAGCTTTACTATCTTCAGGTTTTTCATATGTCCGCTTTGCTGAATAATCTTTTAAACAATTGCCCTTACTCCTGTTTCAATTTTTGTTGTTGTTTTCTTTTTCGAAGTTTTTCACGTACCAGGTTTTTACAAACTGCGCTAGCGCGAAGTATGCCAACAGCACGAATATCAGGAAAACCCAATAAAGCGGCGGTAGTTCTACGAACCCCAAGTAGGTAGCAAATGGAGAGAGAACCAAACCTATACCGACCAAGCAGACTATCAAGGAGGCCAATATCAATTGTATCGAGGCCCTGCTCTCTATGAACGGTATCTTGTTTGTACGGATAACGTGTATTATCATGCTTTGGGTGACAAGTGATTCTATGAACCACCCTGTATGAAAGAGTGCTGCTTTTTCTACCGTGTTTGCTCCGAAGACGAACCACATGACCGCGTAAGTCAAATAGTCAAAGATTGAGCTGATAGGCCCCAAGACTATTATGAAGTTCTTTATCTGTTCTATGTTCCACTTTCTCGGTTTTGCGAGCCATTCCTTATCGACATTGTCCGTGGGTATAGTCGTTTGCGATATATCGTATAGCATGCTATTTACGAGTACTTGGAGCGGTGCCATCGGCAAGAAGGGAAGTAATACGGAAGCGCCCAAAACAGAAAACATATTCCCGAAATTCGAACTTGCGGCCATTCTCGTGTACTTTACTATATTTCCGAAAACCTTTCTCCCTTCTATAACTCCGTCTCCGAGGACAAGCAGGTTTTTTTCAAGCAAAATTATATCGGATGCTTCTTTCGCTATGTCAACGGCCGAATCAACAGATATTCCGACATCGGCTGCTTTTAACGCCTGCGCGTCGTTTATTCCGTCACCCAAATAACCGACCACATGGCCGTTTTTTTGCAACGCCCTTATTATCCTCTCTTTATTAATAGGCGAGAGTCTCGCGAATATCGTGTTTTCTTCTACTGCTTTTCTCAATTCCTCATCATTCAGTTTGTCTATTTCTGAACCCAATATCGTACCCTTAACATCCATCTTTATCTCGCGGGCTATCTTTCTTGAAACGAGCTCGTTATCGCCCGTCAATATTTTTACTTCGATGGAGTTGTTCTTCAGCATTTCTATTGCCTTTTGGGCACTTTCTTTTGGCGGGTCAAGAAAAGCGACAAGCCCGATAAGAGTGAGATCTTTCTCATCTTCTATCTTGTATATTTTTTTCTCCAATTCAACTTCCTTATAAGCAATTGCGATCACGCGAAAACCATCGTTGCAAAGCGAATCGACGAGTTTATGTATCTTATCTACATCTTTTTCTGTCAACCTCCCTTTTCTATTTTTGCACCGCACAGTTATTTTAAGGATTTCATCAACCGAACCTTTGCATATGAGCAACTGCCTCTCATTTCTTTCGTTTACGACAACCGACATCCTTTTTCTTTTGAAATCCCATGGAATCTCATCCACCTTTGTGTAATTCTTCATCAATGGCTCAAGGTTCTTGTTTTTCCCATATTCGATTACGGACATGTCCATCAGGTTTTTTAGGCCTGTCTGGTGATAGCTGTTTAAGAACGCATAGAGAAGGACAGTATCGTCATCATTACCATCTATGTCTATGTGTTTCTCGAGTATAACCCTTCCTTGCGTGAGCGTTCCTGTCTTGTCAGTGCACAAGACATCCATGGAGCCAAAGTTCTGGATAGAGTTTAACTTTTTCACGATGACCTTTTTGTTGGCCATTGCTCTCGCGCCATTGGCTAGATTTACCGTTACTATCATAGGAAGCATCTCTGGTGTCAAGCCGACCGCAACAGCCAAAGCAAACAAGAAGGCTTGACCATAATCGCCTTTTGTTACGGCATTAAGAATGAAGATGGTTAGCACCATAACTAGCATAAACTTTATTATCAATAAGGTGAAGTTGTCTATTCCTTTTTCAAACTCGGTTTTTGTTTGCACGTGCTGCATCCCTTCAGATATCGCTCCGAAATAAGTATTCTCGCCTGTACTGATCACCACCGCTACAGCAGTACCGCTCTCAACGTTCGAACCCATGAAACACATGTGTTGTAATTCGAAAGGACTGCGTACATCCTTTTTCTCCCTCACCTTTGCGTGCTTCTCTACGGCCAGTGGTTCTCCAGTAAGGGCAGATTGATTAACGAACAAATCCTTTGACTCTATCAATCGAACATCAGCTGGTACGAAATCGCCTGCAGAAAGGTAAACTATGTCGCCCGGGACGATTTGGCTTATAGGTATCTCCTGTTTTTGCCCGTTTCGCACTACCGTTGCTGTTGTGCGCACCATTGCCTTTAATTTTTCTGCTGCCTCATCGGCTTTTGTTTCTTGGAAAAATCTTAATAGCACCGCGATCGCTACCATAGAGAGTATTATCACGGTTGCGGGCAGATCCCCTGTTATATAAGATATGATCGCGAGAAGGGTCATAACCAGATTGAGCAGATTTTTGTACGCTTCGATCAGTCTCTCGATTTTGCTTTTTTTGACCATCTTGACAGGTCTGTTCTCACCACATACCTTCAATCTCGCCCTGGCCTCTCTTGTTGTTAAACCAACTGTACTTGTACCTAGTTTTTCAAATACCTCTTCTATTTCCATCTCTGAAATTTCTACTATGTTTGAGGACAGCTTCATGTAGTGCTCGATCTTTTTTTTGGTGTAGTTCTTCTTCTTTTGATGCCTGTCTTCTCTTAATTTGAGTATATCGAATAGGTTCAAGACGGCTCACCTTTTTAGAGATGTTTAGCCGCTAAGGTATATATTCTTTTCGCGTGTGATCGATGTGTTTCACTGCAAAGTATTTAAAACATTTAATTCTAATATCAGGCAATGAAAATTCTCGTTGCCATTACAGGTGCCTCCGGCTTACTCTATGGGGTCAGGACAGTTGAGGTTTTGAAAAAACTGGGGCACGATGTTTCTGTTGTTGTGAGCAAGGGTGCAAAAAAGGTTGCGAGGAGCGAGGGCGTGAGACTGCCAAAAAGCGATTTTGAGGAGAGCGAGCTGGATGCGCCGTTCGCTTCCGGCTCGTACAAATTGGACGGAATGATAATCGCTCCGTGCTCTTTGAAAACCCTTGGGGAGATTGCGAACGGAGTTGGAAGCAACCTTGTTTCAAGGGCAGCGGAGGTAATGCTTAAAGAAAGGAGAAAGCTTGTTCTTGTTATAAGGGAAACGCCCCTTTCTTACATCGCAATAAAAAACATGGAAACAATAACCCTTGCCGGTGGGGTTGTCCTTCCTGCCTCCCCGGGCTTCTACCATTCGCCGAAAACAATAGACGATATGGTGGATTTTGTCGTCGGCAAAACCCTTGACCAGTTTGGGATAGAACATAGGCTCTTTAAGAGGTGGAGAGAATGAAGGCAAAATCGTTCAGGGATTTTTTGAATGAGCTGGATAAAAAGAAAAAACTCATAAAAATAAAGAAGAAGGTTTCGCGGCATCTTGAGGCAGCAGGGGTTCTGAAAGCCCTTGATGGGAATCCGGTTATGCTTGAGGATGTAGCCGGCTCGGAGTACAGGGTTGCCGGGAATGTTTTTTCTACAAGGGAGCTTGTTGCAGAGTGCCTGGGGGTGAAGAAGGAGGAGTTGGTTGCTAAAATGATGGATGGAATAAACAACCCCACAAAGCCAAAGGTTGTGGAAAGAAAAATGGCACCTGTTTTGGAAGTGGAAGAAAAAAATGTTGACCTCTCAAGGCTTCCGGTTCTCTTCCACTGCGAAAAGGACGGCGGGCCGTATTTCTCCTCTGCCGTTGTTGTTGCAAAGGACCCGGAGCTAGGGCATAACTGCTCCTTTCACAGGCTGATGGTAATAGAAAAGGATAAGGTTGTTGCGAGGATATTGCAAAGGCATCTTGATGAGTTTATAAAGCGAGCAGGTGGGGAGCTGGATGTGGCGATTGTTATTGGCGCGCCCGTAAACTTCCTCCTCGGTGCTGCCACATCTGTGAAACTAGGGCAGAACGAGATGGAGATCGCGAACTCCCTCATGCCCCTTGAGGTTGTTGAGCTGGAGAACGGAATCCAGGTACCCGCGCATGCTGAGTTTGTTTTTGAGGCAAGGATTACAGATGAGATGCATGATGAAGGTCCTTTTGTTGATCTGACAGAAACATACGACATCGTGCGGAAGCAGAGGGTTGTGAAAATAAACAAAATATACCATAGAAAAAACCCCATCTACCATGCCCTCCTTCCTGGCGGACTGGAGCACAAAATCCTGATGGGAATGCCCAGGGAGCCGACGATTTTCAACGAGGTGAGCAAGGTTGTGGAGTGCAAGGGTGTTAACATCACCCCCGGAGGATGCTCCTGGCTCCATGCGGTTGTTTCCATAAAAAAGAAAAACCCGGACGATGGAAAGAAGGCAATAGAGGCGGCTTTCTCAGGCCACAAGTCCTTGAAGCATGTTGTGGTTGTGGATGATGACATAGACATCTACAACCCAAATGAGGTGGAATGGGCGATCGCGACAAGGTTTCAGGCAGACAAAAACCTTATGATAAAACCGCATGAGAAGGGCTCTTCCTTAGACCCTTCCGCAGACCCGAACACATACGAGACAACAAAAGCAGGAGTAGATGCAACAAAGCCCCTTGTTGTGCATGGGAAGAATTTTGAGAAGGCGAGGTACAAAAGAGTTGATGTGAAAAAATATTTATAGGTGTTGCTTCAATCCTATATCTTTGGTTTACTTTTAAAAGTCTTTACTATTTCGAGTCTTGAAGGCAAACCAATAAACCATCTAAATATTTCAAAAGCCCAAGGTGAGAACTTATCATGGACAGTATAAAGTCGCGTTTTCACATCTTCAATGTCCACAAACTTTGCATCGTCAACCTCTTCTTTATCTATTTTTATTTTGCCCGAGTAGGTGCAGAAGAATATTTCTGAAAAATGGTTATCCCCAGGAGAGTATTCCATTTTGAATTCGATGAGAGGAACTAACGCAACATTTTGGATTGATAATTCTTCGTAAAGGCCTCTTTTTGCTGCTTCAATGTACGTTTCGCTTTCCTTGACATGTTCTGATACTGATACATCATAACAATTTGGAAATTGTTGTCTTTTTTTTGACCTTATTGTAAGAAGGACCTCCCTTTCCGGATTAAAAACTAGTACATGGACTCCTCTATGCCACAGGCCCTTAGAGTGTATTTCTCTTCTCTTTGCACTACCAATAACTTCGTTTTTTTCATTTACAACATCCAGTTTTTCTTCCCGTTTGTACATATGCCAATTTATACATAGTATAATCATTAAAAATGAAATGTTTCATAGATACTACATCTTTGGTGATCTCATGGTCCATCTGACAAAGGAAGAGGAAAGGATGCTAAACGGCGAGTACGGAGAGGCAGTGCAGCAGGCGATGGAAATCCTTTATGCGCTCGCGAAAATCTACAACGCAGAAAACATGATCCCGGTTTCCTCTGCCCAGATTGCTGGTGTTTCCTACGCAACCATAGGGGATGCCGGGCTGGAGTACCTGAAGGAGTATGCAAGAAAGGGCGCAAAGGTAAGGGTGCCGACATTCCTCAACCCTGCTGGAATGGATCTGAAGCAGTGGAAGGAGATGAAGGTGCCGGAGGAGTTCGCGAAAAAACAAATAGAGATAATGAATGCATATGTGAACATGGGAATCCACCCAACAGCTACATGCACCCCTTACTTGATTGGGATAAGGCCGAAAAAAGGAGAGCATGTTGCATGGAGCGAGAGCTCGGCCGTTTGTTTTGCAAACTCTGTTCTGGGGGCAAGAACGAACAGGGAAGGTGGGCCTTCTGCGCTTGCCGCTGCGATATGCGGCGTTACTCCGAATTACGGGTTGCATCTGGATGAGAACAGGGTATGCAGCGTTCTTTTTGAGGTTGAAGCGAAACTGGAAAAAATCTCTGATTTCGGCGCGCTCGGCTATTATGTTGGCGAGGTTGCGAAGGGAAAAAACCCTGCTTTTTCCGGCATAAAAAAAGCAACAGAAGACCAGCTCAAATCCTTTGGGGCAGCCATGGCAGCATCCGGCTCTGTTGCGCTTTACAACATAAAAAACATCACACCGGAGTACAGGGTGGCAGAGGATGCGGAAAAAATAACGATAACGGAAAAGGAGCTGAAGGAAACAAAGGAAAAGCTCAAGGATGTTGAAAAGGTTGAGCTCATGACATTCGGTTGTCCGCACGCTTCAATAGAGGAGATAAAGAGAATAGCTGAGAAAGTAAAAGGAAAAAAACTAAAGTGCGAGCTGTGGATATGCACTGCGAGGAAAACAAAGGAAAAGGCTGATGAGCTTGGCCTGACGAAAATAATAGAGAGCGCTGGCGGGAGGATTGTTGCAGACACATGCATGGTTGTTTCCCCTCTTTACGAGATGGGGTACAGAAAAACCTCAACGAACTCTGCGAAATCCGCAAAATACCTCCGGGACCTTTGCAAGCAGAAAGTATTTTTCGGAGAGCTGGAGGAGATGGTATGCGAGTAAAAGGAAGGGTCATCTCCCGCGGAATTGCAGAAGGAGAGGTTCTTCTCAGCAAGGACGCAATCTCTTTTTTGGGCGGCGTAGACGCAAAAACAGGAACAGTTGTTGAGAAGGGGCATGCTATAGAAGGAAAAAGTGTTAAGGGAAAGGTGCTTGTTTTTCCCAGGGGAAAGGGCTCTACGGTCGGCTCTTATGTAATGCTTCAGCTGAAAAAGAACGGGGTCGCGCCAGCAGCAATAATAAACCTAGAGGCAGAGCCCATAATCGCTGTTGGTGCCATAATCTCAAGGATTCCCATGCTGGACAAGCTCGAAAAGGATCCGTTTTCTTTTTTGAAAAACGGAATGAAGATAAGGGTGGATGCGAATAAAGGTTTTTTGGAACTGTGACTAAGTTAATTTTTGATTCTATTCATCCTGTCGATAAGCCCCCTCTTTATCTCAACCCTCCTCCCTTCGTCCAGTTTTTCCTCTTTCAACGCTTTCTCTATTGTTAGAAGTAAGAGCTGCACCTTCTCCGGTGAGTTTGCCATCAGATGCGCGAGCGCATTCTTCGCACCTTCGCTTATTAAATACTCTGGAGAATTGCATTTTTTTGCCAGGAGCATTATTATTCTATTAGAAACGAGGTCTGCGTGCATGTCTTCTAGAAGTGTGAACGCTACGCGATGCCCGTTGCTATAAGTGGATGGGCGAAGAAGATACCCCAGGATACTTGAAAACCAATCTTTTATTTTTTTATAGTATTTTGTTTCTTCTACCGCGTACACCAACTCTCTTGCAACCATTCCATAAAACTCTCTTGTTTGCAAACTTTCTGTAAAATCCCCAACCCTCCCTCTTAAAGCCATCAATAAACTTTCTATAAATACGCTAAACCTCTTTTTCTTCGGAATGTTTCCATCAACCGCTTTTTCTATTCCCTTTCCAAACTCCTCATCTTTCTCTGGGTCTGATTTGAACACATTGGAGAGAAGAATGGCGAGCCATCTTGCCCCATCTTCATTTTCCTCTTTATTTTTTGAATAGAAAACATTTATGGAGTATTCAATTGCAAGAAAAAGGTTATTCGGGCTGTTTTTCATCCCTTCCCACTCTCTATTTATTACGGAAGGATTTCCGTTGCTTTCCTTTATTCTAAAAAGAGCGGCTATCGTGTTATTATAATCATTTTCATCCATAGAATATCACTTTCAATCAGAAATATTTTTAAACCTTTCTCTGCATAAAATTAAAACTATGAACCATAGCAAACTACCACAAAAAAACTCTGCGCTTTCTCCAGCTATGGTTTTCGCATTCTTCTTTTTCCCCCAGTAAGGGGGAAACAGCATAACTTTTATTTTTTAAAAAATTACTAGCCCTCTGGGCTGTTTTTTCTTCGTTTATTAAAATCATAAAAAAACAAAAAATAAAACAAAAGAGGTGATGAATATGGCAAATGGTTTGGGTTTGAAGGATAAGGTTGCGGCTTCCGTTGCGAACAGCAATGGAAAGGTCCCGCAGATAAGGGAAATACTGAAAGGACTGGAGCTTGTGGAAGAGGCTAGAATAATAACTAAGCACAGGTTGGCTCGAACCCATGTGGACAAGTTGATTGAAGAGGTGAATAAAATAAAATACCCTGGCCACCGCGACCTAACTGAGGTCGATAGGCTACTATCCCTTATCTCGTCAGAGGCGCGGGGAAGCGTTCTCCAAGAAAGAGCTATCCTCCTCGGAGTTCTTGAAGGTCTTGCGAAAAAGGAAATGTGCAAGGAAGTGTACGATACCTACACAGGGGAACCCCTGAGCAAGAAAATAGAAACGACAATCAAATATATAGTTGAACCACCTAAATACGAGCAGCCAAAGGATATGGGGATAAGCTACTACGCGCCTTGGTAAGCCACCGGCCCTTTTTTATTTCTTCTTTCTTTCCTTTTTTTCTTTACTACCGCTTTTTTAAAATTTTCCGATACTAACTACCGCTTTTTTTTAAAAAAGCGAAACTTTTTAAATTCTTTCCATTGAATACTCCATATGTACTTTACACTCTCACCTAAGGAAAGGGAAGAGGACTTTTATAACTACCGCGAGCAGCTCTCTCAGTTGTACCGGTATTTGAACGAAAAAGAAAAGTTGATAGTTATAAAAGGGATAAGAAGGGTGGGAAAGACCTCTCTTATGAAAGTTGCTTATAACAAGCTATCCTCCCCAAAGGTTTTTTTGGATGGAAGGGAGTATCCGTATGGAATGAGCCTCATTAATGCTGCGTTTGAGAAGATACTGGCCCAGGTTGACCCAACCTACCAGGTTTTTGAATACCTTAGCTCTGTTGAGATTGGGCCATTTAGCCTTTCCTTATCCACAGTACCGTCAACGCTTAAAGAGATAGATAACCGCCTCTCAAAATCCCATGCCTACATATTCATAGATGAGGCACACATGGTCGAGGGTTTGGATGCCCTCATAGCCGTATGTTATGATTGGATGTCAAGGGTCAGCTTTGTGATTTCAGGTTCTGAGGTAGGATTGATGGAAAATTTCTTTACCCCAACCGCACCACTTTTCGGAAGGGCCAGAATGGAAATAACCCTTCATCCCCTTTCCCCTGAAAGTGCCGTTGAGTTTTTGAGGTTGGGCTTCGCTCAGATGGGAAAGGAGTTCAAGGATAAGGAGATATCCTCGGCAGTTGAGAATTTGGATGGTCTTATGGGTTGGCTTACATACTACGGATATCTAAGAAGGGATATGCCCCATGAAAAAGCCTTGGAAAAGCTAAAGGGGGATGCAAAGCTTCTCCTAGCAGCAGAGTTTTCTAAGTTTTTGAGTAAGCAAAGGGGGGAAAAGCAAAGGTATATGGAGATTGTGAAGTGCTTAAGGAGAGGCCCTCTTTCTTGGAAAAGGCTTAAAGAATCTGTGGAGTTCGCCCTCAAAAAAAGGATAAGCCCTTCGCGGTTTAACGGTTATCTTAAGAAAATGGAGGCGTCCAGTTTTTTGGTTGAAACGAATGAAGGGTATGCCCTTGCAGACCCGCTCATGAAGCTCTTATTTTAATCAACTACCGCTTTTTTAAAATTTTCAGATACTAACTACCGCTTTTTTTCAAATTTCCGATACTTAAGAATAAAAGCAATGTTTTTAAACATTCCTATTAAAAATTATCCTTCACTCCTTATACAGGAGGCGTCCCCTTCGGGGGCAACGCAGCAGTTCAGGTGGAAAGAATGACAGACATAAGAAAGCCGAGAGCGGGTTCGCTGGCATTCAGGCCAAGAAAAAGGGCGGAAAAGGAGCTGCCCAGGATAAACTTCTGGCCTGAGGTTAGCGATAAGGCTGTCTTGGGTTTTGCCGGGTATAAGGTTGGTATGACAACCATCGGTTTTATAGACCAAACAAACAGCCCCACGAAAGGACAGGAGGTCCTGACTGGAGCAACAATCCTTGAAACTCCTCCGATGAAAGTTTATGGAATAAGGGCGTATAAAAACGGGGGGGTGGTTGATGAGTATAGCGAGGATAAAGAGATCTTAAAGATGCTTAATGCTAAGAAAATCAACAACAAGCAAATAAAGGAGAAGGAGTGGGATAACATTTTTCTCCTTGCGTTTGCACAGCCAAATCTAACGAAGATCGGAAAGAAGCACATTGAGAGAATGGAAATCGGAATAGGAGGAGGGGAGCAGAAGCTTGAATACGCGAGAAGCCTTCTTGGAAAAGACCTTTGCATAACCGATGTGTTCAAACCCGGTCAGTTTGTTGATGTGATCGCGGTTACAAAGGGAAAGGGATGGGAAGGACCAGTGAAAAGGTTTGGCGTGAGCATGCAGAGGCCAAAGGCAACAGGAAGGAGAAGGCATGTCGGAAACATAGGGCCTTTCCATCCGGGCTATACCATGTACACTGCAAGGATGGCCGGTCAGCTCGGCTATCACAAGAGAACAGAATTAAACAAGTGGATAGCGAAGATAGGGAAAAAAGAGGAAGTTGAGCTGATAAACCCAGATGGCGGATTCCCCCATTATGGTTTTGTGCTGAACGATTTTGTAATACTAAAAGGTTCTGTGCCTGGGCCGGTAAAAAGACCTGTAAGGATGAGGCTCTCTATTAGAAAAACAACCGATGTCCTGGAACCGAAAATTACTTATATATCAAGAGAGATAAGGTGAGGAGGTAAGGTGAACAGATGAAAGCAAACGTTTATGGTGTTGATGGAAAGGTTAAAAAAGAAATCAAACTGCCCGCCATATTCAGCGAAGAGTGTAGGGAGGAAATAATAAGAAGGGCGGTTCTGAGCGAGGAGAGCAAGCTCCGCCAGCCCAAAGGCGCGTACAAGCTCGCTGGAAAGGAAACATCGGCAAGGTACAAAGGAGAGAAAGATACGTTCGGAAGTTTGAAAAACAGGGGGCAGGCAAAGCTTCCGAGGGAATTTTTCGGGAAAGGAAGATGGGGAAGGGTGAGGCGTGTCCCCCACTCGGTGAAAGGAAGGAGGGCGCATCCTCCTAAAGTTGAGAAAATTATTGTTGAGAAAATCAATCACAGGGAATGGGTTAAGGCCCTTCGCTCTGCCATTGCAGCAACTGGAGACATTGAGCTAGTTCAGAAAAGAGGGCACAAGGTAAAGGAAAGCCCGATAATTCTTAGCGATGATTTCGAAAAGATAGGGAAAACGAAGGATTTCTATTCAGCACTTTCCAAAATAATAGGAGAAGATCTGGAGAGAAGCAAAAACGGAAAAAAAGTAAGGACAGGGGTAAGGAGAAGGAAAGGAGGGGTGATATATCCGAAATCCGCCCTTTTGGTGGCAGTGGAGGATGCGGCCATCAGGGCAGCCAGAAACATCCCGGGTGTGGATGCGATTAAGCCAGAAGAGCTTACTGTCAGGCTTCTCGCCCCTGGTGCAAAACCCGGAAGGCTTGCGGTTTACACTGAAAGCGCGCTTAAAAAAATAGAAGAGATATGGTGGAAAAATGAGTGAAAAAATCATCCTCGATGTTTTGAGAACGGAAAAAGCGGTTTCGCTTACTGAGTTCCAGCGCACTATTCCATTTATCGTTTCTTTAAATGCAAAAAAGCAAGAAATAAAAAATGCAATAGAAAATATGTTTAAAGTGAAGGTTGAGAGCGTGAGGACGCATATAAGAAAAGGAAGCAAAATTGCCTATGTAAAGTTTGCACCCGATGTGAACATAGAAGAGCTTGCAACACAACTCAAGCTTGCATGATGGGGGATGTGGCATGGGAAAAAGAATAAAGACAAGAATAAGAGGGAAGGGAACTCCAAGATACCGCGCGCCCAGCCACAGGTATGTTGTTGATCTGAAGTACAGGAATTATGATGATATCGAAAAGGCAGGCCTGCTAAGGGGGAAGATCGTAGATTTTGTAGATGACCCGGGAAGAGGGGCTTTGCTCGCAAAAATCCAGTATGAAAACGGCGAGTCCGGTTTTCTGCTTGCGTCTGAGGGAATGATCGTAGGAAACTATGTTGAGGTTGGTGCGCAGGCAAAGCTTAATCCGGGGAATGTCCTTCCCCTTTACAGCATTCCCGAGGGAACCACTGTTTTCAATCTGGAAAAACTTCCAGGAGATGGAGGGAGGTTTGTCCGTTCCCCTGGCTCATACGCCCTCGTTGTTTCAAAAGAGGGAAAAAATGTCCTAGTCAAAATGCCGAGCAAAAAGCTTGTTTATTTTAATCCAGAATGCAGGGCGCAGATCGGCGTCGTTGCAGGCGGCGGAGTAAAGGAAAAACCGCTCCTTAAGGCTGGGAACGCTTACTACAAATGGAAAGCGAGAAACAAGGTTTGGCCGATCACCAGAGGGGTTGCGATGTCTGTTTACGACCATCCTTATGGAGGAAAGCAGCATCATAAAGGAAGACCTTCAACCGTTTCAAGGAATGCCCCACCAGGACAAAAGGTAGGCCACATAGCAGCACGTCAGACCGGTAGGAAGAAGGTCAGACAACAGGCTGAGGGTGAGAATAAATGATAACGGTAAAGAAGGATGTTTGGAAAGGGTATACCGAGGAGCAGCTAAAAGAGATGCCGCTGGACCAGTTTTTAAAGCTCGTCAACGCAAGGGAAAGAAGAGCGATTAAGAGGGCCCTTGAGGAAACAAACATGGAGTACAGGATGCTCATAGATAAGGTAAGAAAAATGAAAAAAAGCGGGAAGGTTAAACCCATAAAGACCCATTGCAGGGAGGCTGTTATCATTCCCGAATGGCTCGGTCTGAGGTTCCTCGTCCACAATGGAAAGGAATGGAAGCCGGTGGACATAACCCTGCAGAGGCTTGGACGAAGGCTGGGAGAGTTTTCATTCCCGGTTAAGTTCATAAAACACTCAGGGCCAGGTGTTGGTGCAACAAGAGGGTCTAAATTCGTCCCGCTTAAATAATGGTGTTGTTATGTATTCATGGAAGCCGGATGACGATCAGTTTGCTGCGAAAGCGCGAGTGGAAGGAGTGGATGCTTCTTACAAGGATCTGGTAGAGGTATGCGGGAACATAAGGAGAAAAAAGGCCCTGGATGCCCTTTCTTTCCTTGAAAAGGCAGCGGAGGGAAAGGTACCTGTTCTTTTCAGAAGCAACAATAAGCATCTTGCCCACAGAAAAGAATTGTGCGGAAAAAAAGGAAGGTACCCGAAAAAAGCAGCGAGAGTTGTTTTGAAAGTGCTGAAAAATGCGCTAAACAACGCAGCGCAAAAGGGCCTTATGGAAGAAAACCTTTTCGTTGCTCACGTATGCGCAAACAAGAAGTTCACCTATCCGCGCCTTCAGCCAAAAGGAAGGAGGACCAGGCATGATTACGCGACTGCAAGGGTTGAGATAATACTCGTTGAGAGGATGGCAGAAAAAACAACAGAGAAGGAAGGCGAGAAAAAATAACGAGTGAGGTGTAGATGATGGTCATGGAAAGTATTGAGAAAAAATTTATCGAAGAGCCAATCCTTAAGTACAGGGTGATGAGGTTCCTCGAAGAAAACCTCGATAAGGCATGGATAGCGAATGTTGATATTCAGAAATCCCCTGTCGCAACAAGGATAAACCTGGAAGTTCTTGACCCTAGCAAGGTCATCGGAAAAAAGGGAAAAAAGATAAATGAGCTCTCAGAGGTTCTTCAAAAAGAGTTCAAGCTCGAAAATCCTCAGATAAATGTTGTTGAGGTAAAGAATCAGTGGCTCGAGCCAAGGATTGTTGCGAAAAAGGCTGCGAAAGGAATAGAAATGGGGAAAAAGGTTAGGGGCGTTCTTCACAGCCTCCTGAAGAATGTTATGGAAAGCGGTGCCATTGGAGTGGAGATTGTGGCAAAAGGAAAGCTTGGTGCAAAGGGCGCAAAGGCAAGAAGTTTGAAGGTGAGGGCCGGCTTTATCCCTAAGGCTGGCGAGCCATCCAAGGCAGTAAAAAGGGCCCACTATAATGCCATGACAAAATCCGGTATAATAGGGATAAATGTTAGCATCGCAACCCCAGATATCTACCTCCCAGACAAGAAAATAGAGAAAAAAGAGGAAGCAGGAAAAAAGGAGGGAGGGGGTGAAAGAAGAGCGGAAGGGGAGGAACAGAAAGAACAACCTTCATCCGCGCAACCAGTAAAGGAGGAGGGAAAGCATGAAGGCAAAGGAACTGAGAAATCTTGAAGAAAGCAAGCTCCAAAAAATGCTTGAGGATGCAAAAAAAGAGCTGATACAACTTGGAAAGAGTAGCAAAAAGAGGGATGTACGAAGGCTGATAGCAAGAATACTCACAATAATTAATGAAAGGAAAAAGGGGATAACACACAAAAAAGAAGAAAAAGAAGAGAAAAGGAAAGAAGAAGAGGGAAAAGGAAAAGTAAAAAAAGTAAAGAGAGAAGAGAAGATAGAGAAAAGGATAGAGAAAAAGCCTGAGGAGGAAAATAAAAAAGAAAAATCCGAAGAATCCGAAGAGGTCGAAGGGAAAACAAAGGAAAGGAAGGAAGTGGCTGAAAAGCCAAAAAAGAAAAGCTTAAAAATAGAAAAGAGAAAAAAATAAACTCGAGGTGGAAGCTTTTGGAAGTATGCCCGAAATGCGGATTACCAAAGGACCTCTGCGTTTGCGAGGTTCTCCAAAAGGAAGGGTCGAAGATAATAAAAGTGACAACTGAGACGGCAAAGTTTGGGAAGGTTGTCACCATCGTTTCCGGCATTGACAAGCAGTACCTGAAAAAAACCCTCAAAGAGCTTAAGAGCGGGCTTGCCTGCGGCGGAACGCTACGCGATGATGCGATCATACTACAAGGGGATCACAAAAAAAGGATAAAGGCCCTTCTCGTAAAACTCGGGTATCCCGAGGATAGTATCATGGTTTGATGCTCATAAAGCAAAAGCATACCGCTTCCCGCGGTAATGCTCAAGTAGGGAGGTCTAAAATCCCCCCGAACGTAAATGCGCGTGTGCGCAAATTGGAGAATTAAGGTGAGAATTTGGAATGCAACGATAAGAATTGCCCCATGCATGGCTCGCTAAGAGTGCGCGGCATGGTCGTTACCGGAAAGGTAGTCAGCACTAGGATGAGAAAATCAGTAGTGGTAGAAAGAGACCTCGTTAAACCGATTCCCAAATACAAAAGAAAGGCCAGGACAAAATCGAAGCTCCATGCCCATCTTCCGGATTGTATAAAGGTAAATGTTGGGGATGAGGTTGAGATAGGACAAACAAGAAAGCTGAGCAAGACAAAGGCATGGGTTGTGTTGAGGGTAATAAGGCCGTATGGCTCCACTGCTGAAAAAAGCGAAATAAAAGAAGAGAGAAAAGAAAAAGAGAGAGAAGAGAGGAAAGAAGAAAGCGGAGAAGAAAAGCGGGCCAAAAAAATCCATAAGCCTAAGGAGGAAAAAAGAGAAAAGAAAAAGGGTGAAAAAGAATGAGAGGCGTTCCGGCGAAAATAGTAAAAACACTTATACCCGGTTCAAGGCTTGTGTGCAATGATAATAGCGGTGCAAAGGAATTGATGATAATAGGTGTTGTTGGATGGAAAGGAAGAAGAGGGAGATATCCCCGCGCAGGAATAGGCGATATGGTTATATGTTCAGTTAAAAAAGGAGATCCAAAAATGGTTGGCACCATTGTAAGAGCGGTTATCACAAGGCAGAAAAAAGAGATAAGAAGGGCAAATGGAATGAGAGTAGTGTTTGAAGATAACGCGGCTGTTCTCGTGACTGAGGACGGCCTTCCAACTGCGACAGAGATAAAGGGGGTTGTTGCAAGAGAGGTTGGAGAGAGATTCCCAAAGGTTATTGCAATAGCGCCGGGGGTTGCGTAGTGAAAGGGTGGGAGCATGGGAAAAAAGAGAACCAGTAGAAAAAAACAATATTCGCTTCCGATGCACAGAAGAAAGGCTCTCCTTTCAGCCCATCTTTCAAAGGAGCTGAGGGAGAAAATAAAAAAGCGCTCCGCGACTGTTAAAAAAGGCGATAAGGTAAAGGTTATGAGAGGAGACTTTAAAGGAAAGACCGGCCTTGTCGCTTCTGTTGATTATAAAAGAGCAACGGTTAAGGTTGAGGGTATTTCAAGGAGAAACAGCAGAGGCGTGGATGTACTCGTTCCCCTTAAGGCATCAAACCTCATGATAATTGAAAAGAAATTTGAAGAAGAAAAGAAGAAAGGGTGAAATGATGGCAAAGAAAGGAGAAAGAAAACACATGAAAAGGATTTCTGCTTCAAAAGTTCTACCCATTACGGATAAGAAAAAAAATGTTTTTATAAAAAACCCCTCTCCCGGTAAGCACTCAAAGCGCACCGGAGCACCGGTCGTTTTTGTGCTCAGGGAAATGCTGGGCGAAGTTTCTAATGCGAGAGAGGCAAGGGTAGTGTTGAATGCTGGAAAGGTTTATGTTGACGGGAAGGTTGTGAAGGATGATGGCTTCCCGGTTGGGTTAATGGATGTTCTTTCCATACCTGAAGAAAAGAAGAGTTTTAGGATCATGTTGGATGAAAAAGGAAGGCTAAAGGCAGTTAGGATTTCAGAAGGAGAAAACCTTAAGCCCCTTAAGATAAAGAACAAGGTTACTGTAGGTTCTGGCGTGTTCCAACTCACCTTCCACGATGGAAGAACCCTGATCACAAAAGATAACAGATATAAACTTGGCGATTCTGTCCTATTCCAGCTGGATAGTAAAAAAATAATCGATCACATAAAGCTTGCACCGGGCGTCACATGCCTCATCACAGAAGGGAAGCACGCAGGAAAAAAGGCAAAGCTTAAAGAGATTGTGGAAAGGATGGGAAGGAAGGAGGCTGTTTTGGATGCCGGAGGAAAGGAGATAATTACTCTTGCCGGTTATCTTTTTCCCATCCCTGATGGGTGGTAAGGGTGGACATGAGAGAGATATTGATAGATAAAGTAACGGTAAACATCGGCGTCGGAACAGGAGGCGAGGCACTGGAAAACGCGGAGAAGCTCCTCAGCGAGCTTACGGGTGTTAAGCCTGTCAGAACACTCGCAAAAAAGAGAAACCCGGTTTTCAAGCTCAGGCCAGGAATGGAAATAGGCGTGAAAGCAACCCTTAGAAAAGGCAAAGCAGAAGAGTTTCTGAAAAAAGCCTTTGCCTCAAAGAAGAACACCATTCCAGCGAGCGCCTTTGATAACATGGGCAACTTCTCCATTGGTGTGAAGGAATACATAGATTTTCCCGGTGCAAAGTACAACCCAAAAATAGGAATGTTTGGTTTTGATGTTTGCGTTACCCTAAGAAGAAGGGGATACCGGGTAAGCAGGAGAAAGATAGCAAAGAGCAAAATCGGGAAGAAACACAGGATAACAAAGGAGGAGGCTATGGAGTTTGTGAAAAATAAATTTGGTGTTACCATAGAGGGAGGATAGAATGGAAGAGAAAACAAAAAAGAAGGTTGATGATGCAATGAAAGGAAAGGGAAGGAGAAAATGCAGAATATGCGGTGGAACAAAGGGGCTCATAAGGAAATATGGCTTGTACATCTGTAGAAAATGTTTCAGGGAAGTTGGCGAGAAAATAGGTTTCAAAAAATATTGATAAAAAGGTGAGGGAATGAGCGTTAATCTCTTGGCCGAGGCCATGAACATAATAAAAACAAATTCCCGGGTTGGAAAGAGGATGTGCACTGTTAAATACTCAAAACTCATAGTAAAAGTTCTTGAGTTGATGAAGAGCAACGGGTACATAGAAGATTTTGAGGTGGTGGAGGACGGGAAAGGAAACAAGATAAAGGTTATGCTTTCTGGAAGAATAAATAACTGCGGGGTCATCACCCCACGCGCTTCTGTGAAAAGGCAGGAGTGGTACAAAACAGAGGAGCAGTATTTACCCGGTGTTGGGATAGGTATAATAATTGTTTCAACTCCAAAAGGGGTTATCACAAACAGACAGGCGCAGGAGATGAAACTGGGAGGGAGGTTGATAGGTTTTGTTTATTAGGAAAGGGTGGGATGAATGAGGGACATAGTGGTTGAGGTTCCGAATGGTGTTGAGGTAAAAAGCGACGGCTCTGCGGTCTATGCCAAAGGACCTAAGGGCGAGGTCTCAAAGATAATAAAGGCAAAGTTCACCCTTTCTGTAAAAGATGGAAAGGTAGAGGTTGAAGCAGCGAGCCCTGCTCTAAAAAACACCATAAAGGCGCATGTCCGAAATCTTGTGAAAGGTGTCACTGAGGGCTTCACTAAAAAAATGGTTATAAGGTATGCCCACTTCCCGGTAACGATTGAGGCTAAGGGAAATACAGTGCTTATAAAGAATTTTCTCGGAGAAAAAAAGCCAAGGAAAGCAAAAATCTGCGGAAATACAAAGATAGAGGTAAAGGGACAGGAGATAATACTCTCTGGCCCAAGCTTGGAGGATGTTAACGAAACAGCAGCCAACCTTAGAAGGGCAACAAGGATAAAGGAAAAAGACGGGAGGGTTTTCCAGGATGGAATCTACCCGGCTGGTGAGGTTGAATAGTATGAAAAAGAAGAAGGTACCATACTTTCATGTTCCGAATGCCGGAGGAAAGAAAGGCAAGGTTAGGGTAAAGCCCAGATGGAGAAAGCCCCGTGGAGCGGGCAACAAAAAGAGGATGAGATGGAAATCCTGCGGCCCATCTCCGAGGGTTGGTTACAAAAATCCTGTTGAGGTGCGCGGACTCCATCCATGCGGTATGAAAGAACTCCTCGTGAAGAATGAGAAGGAGCTTGATGGGGTTGATAAAAAAACAACAGCCATAAGAATCGCCTCTGCTGTTGGAAAAAAGAAAAGAATTGCGATTGAGGCGAAGGCAAGGGAGCTCGGATTAAAAATACTCAACCCAACAAAAGAGGAAATAAGGGAAGAAATAAAAAAGGAAAAAAATGAGGCGGGTGGGAAAGGATGAGCGTTCATACTGTTAAAAGGCTTGCAGCCGGTATACTAAACATCGGAATCAATAGGGTCAGGATAAAGCCAGATGGTCTAGGGAAAGTAAAAGAGGCGCTCACGCGCGAAGATGTGAAGGCACTCATAAAGGAGGGCATAATATACAAGGTTTCCGTGAAGGGAAATGCAAGCCTTAATAAAAGAACAAAAAAGAGAGGGATTGGGAAAAGGAAGGGAACAAAATATTCAAGAAAAGGAAGGAAGAGCGCATGGATGGAAAGGATAAGATCGCTTCGTGCCTTTCTTTCAAAACTGGTAAAGGAAGGAAAACTGGAAAAAAGCAAAAAGAGGGAAATCTACTCGAAGATAAAGGGCGGGCACTTCAAAGGAAAGAAGCCGCTTTACACTTACCTAAAAGAGGTTGGGTATATAAAGGAGTGAGAGAATGGGGATGGCAAAAGGTCCGACATATGTTGTTCCTTTCAAAAGAAGAAGAATGGGTAAAACTAGATACAAAAAAAGGCTAGCATTGCTCAAAAGCAATAAACCAAGATTAGTGATAAGAAAAAAGAACAGGGAAGTGATTGCGCAGGTCGTTGATTTCGGGTACGATGGGGATAGAGTCCTTTTAACGGTAACAGGGAAGGTTATCTCAAAGCAGTTTGGCTGGCCATCAAGAAAAAATATGCCAACCGCCTACCTCATCGGACTCTACATCGCCAAGCTTGCAAAGCAGAAGGGGATTAATGATGTAGTTCCGGATATAGGCCTGCATTCCCCAACAAAACAGAGCATAGTTTTTGGGGTTATGAAAGGAGCGATTGATGGTGGGCTTAATATGAAGATGAACATGGAGATAAGCGATGAAAGAATAAGCGGAAAACATATCGCAGCATACGCAAAGGCTTTAAAGGAAAAGAGCCCAGAGGAATACAAAAAGAGGTTTTCATCCTACTTGAACCAGAAGGTCGACCCTGAGCAGATCCCTGATCTTTTTGAGCAAACTGTAAAAAAGATTAAAGGGTGATGATGATGGCTTTGGAAAGCTGGGAACCGAAAACAAAACTTGGGAAAGCAGTGAAAAATGGCGAAATAACAGATATAGATGTAATACTTGAAAGCGGGCAAAAAATACTCGAGCCTGAGATAGTTGATATGCTCATTCCGGATCTAAAGGTTGAGACAATACTCGTCACCCCAACCCAGCGTACTACGGATTCAGGAAGAAAGGTTTCTTTCAGAGCGATCGTTGCCGTTGGCGATGGGAAGGGTCATGTTGGCATTGGTGTTGGCAAATCTCAAGAGGTTGGGCCTGCGGTTGACTACGGAACAAAGCAGGCAAAGAAGAACATCATAAAGGTGAAGATGGGTTGCGGTTCTTGGGAGTGCCAATGCGGTCGACCCCACTCTCTTCCAAGGATGGTAGTGGGCAGGGAAGGCTCAACAGTAGTTACGCTAAAGCCTGCGCCGAGAGGCTTGGGGCTTGCCGCGAACGATAATGTAAAAACAATATTGAGACTTGCTGGAATAAAGGATGTGTGGAGCACCGCAAGAGGCGCTACTGATAATGTTTACAACACCATAGTAGCAACAATAAACGCGCTTGATTCGCTAAACAAAATAAAACCATAATCAAAGGTGGAAAAATGGATGGGCTAAACGAGAAGGTTATCGGGATTGTAAGGGTGAGGGGAATCAGAAAAATAAAACCAAAGATAGCAAAAACCCTTTCCCTCCTAAGGCTTAATAGGGTTAATCATGCAGTTATTGTGAAGGCAAACCCAAAGTACCTAGGAATGCTGGCCGTTGCAAAGGACTACATCACCTTTGGAGAGGTGGAAAAAGAAACTGTGCAGAAGCTAATTGAAAAAAGAGGGATGGTCGGAAGAAAAAAAGCAATAGTGCTTTTTAAGAAAGAGGACATAAAAAAGATGGTGGATGAAATATGGGAAGGAAAAAGACCAAAGCTTCTAAACCCTGTTTTCAGGTTGCATGCACCTAGAAAAGGGTGGAAAAGTATAAAGCTTCCCTATCCGCGAGGTGCTCTTGGACTGCGGGACAATATGGATGAGCTTCTTTCAAGAATGATGTAGCGGGTGTTTAATATGCCAATGAGATACAAAAAGAAAAAACTGAAATATAGGGGGAAAAGAACCCACGGTGGCGGGAATGTAAAGAACAGAAGGGGTGCTGGAAACCGTGGGGGGAAAGGAAGGGCCGGGATATGGAAGCACAGGTTCAGCATGGTCACAGCGGCTGGAATTAAATTAGGGAAGCATGGTTTCAGTAGGGAAAAGATAAAAAAAGAAGAGATACAAACTATAAATGTTGGCGAGATAGAGCGATATGCCATCTCAGGGGAGCTTAAAAAAGAGAATGGCATGTACGTTTTTGATTTTGGAGGGAAGGTTTTGGGCGCCGGAACGGTAACCCTTCCAATACTGGTCCGGGCGAAGGCTTTTTCGAAAAAGGCTGAAAAAAAACTTATGGATGCCGGAGGAAAAGCCGAAAAAATAAAATAGTATTGAAATGCATGTGAGAAGATGGGGATAACTGATGTTTTTTATGGGCTGGGGAAGTTTCTTCCAACCGTTAGCCCACCCGTCCGACCGCCTACTGTGAAAGAGCGATTCGTGTGGACGGTCGCGGTGCTTGTTTTATACTTCGTTATGTATAACACAACTGTTATTGGTGCAAAGGAGAGGGGCGGAGGGCTTGACTTCCTCCAGGTGATTACCGCTTCAAAAATCGGAAGCCTCCTCACAACAGGTATCGGCCCAATCGTTCTCGCATCAATTTTCCTCCAGCTTTTCAATGGCGCCGGCCTGTTGAATTTCAACCTGCGCGACCCTGAGCAGAGGGAAAAATTCCAGATTCTGCAAAAACTTCTTGCGATATTCATCGCATTTTTTGAGGCATACATGTTCGCTTCCGGCAGAATTGTGATTTCAGATGCGTTCGCAAGCAACCCAGGGCTTGCGATAATGCTCATGGCGGTTCAGATTGCAATCGGCTCTATAATCCTCATGTACCTTGACGAAGTGGTGACAAAATACGGAATAGGCTCTGGCATTTCGCTATTCATTGCCGCAGGCGTTAGCTTTTCTGTTGTTGCAGGAACGGTTGCACTCTTTGTAGGTGATGGTGGGGTTCTTGATGCGTTCGCTAGCGGCGGCGCGGATGCGATTGCAAATGCCCTTCTCATCCTTCTTCCTGTTTTTTCCACCATCCTTGTTTTCCTGGTTGTTGTTTACGGAGAGGGAACAAAGGTCGAGGTGCCCATAAGCTTTGCCGGCGGGAGGGGAACAGTAAACTCCCTTCCATTCCCGCTTTTCTACGTCTCAAACATTCCTGTTATTTTCGCAGCCGCGCTCATCATGAACATCCAGCTTTTCTCTATTTTTGCATTCGCAGGGAAAAGTTTTGAGATTGGTGGTGTTAATATTATTCCATACATAGCCTATGTTGATACAAACAACCGGCTCGTTGACGGCGTTCTCTACCTTTTCACCCCTCTTCATGCCGGCACAAACATAATAAGTTATATAAACCTTTTAGCAAATTATACCACACCAGTTCTTGGCATACCTGAGTGGGTGCATGCAATCACATACATCCTTTTCCTTTCCCTCACTTCTGTTTTGTTTGGGTTGTTCTGGGTGGAGACTGCGAATATGGATGCAAAGAGCATTGCAGACCAACTCATGCAATCAAACATTCAGATCACAGGCTTCAGGCGGGACCCGAGGATAATGCTCAAGCGGCTTGAGGAATACATTCCTACGCTCACTATTCTTGGTTCTTTCCTGATTGGCCTGCTGGCTGGGTTTGCAGACCTGCTCGGCGCGCTCGGAACAGGAACCGGAATCCTGCTTACCGTTGGCATATTCTACAGAATGTACATCCAGCTGAAGCAGATGAACGTTTTTGAGCTCTACCCATCTCTTGCTGGTATGCTTGAATAATTTTTTGGTGGTGCATATGTATATCGTAATGGGAATGCCGGGTGCGGGGAAAACGACCGTTCTCAAAAAAGCCATGGAAAAAAAGAAAGGGTACGAGGTTGTGAATTATGGAGATATGATGGTTGAGATCGCTCAGAAAAAATTCAAGGTAAAGAATAGGGACGAGATGAGGAAGCTTGATTTTGAGAAGCAGAAATCCCTTCAGCTTGAGGTTGAAAAAAGGCTCATAAAACTCTCACATACAATAGACCGGATAATCTTAGATACTCACTGCTCCATAAAAACCCCTCACGGTTATCTTCCCGGATTACCCATGAGGCTTCTTGAAAAACTGAAGGTTGATGGGCTTGTGCTCATAAGCGCAGATATAGATGAGATAATAAGGAGAAGGGCCAGTGATGAGACAAGGATTAGAGATAAAGAAGAGAAGCATGAGTTAGAGGAGCACGACTTTTTTAATCGGGCCATGCTTTCCGCGTACGCGATAATGTGCGGCGCTCCCGCTATAGTGATAATGAACCATGATGGAAAGGTTGAGGAAGCCGCAGAAAGGCTTGCCTCCATTTTAAAGTGATTTTCGTGTTTTTTTACATAGTTCTTTTTGTTTCTCTTGTTTACGTTCTTCTCATCCGGTTCATCCGGCCAAAGTTTGTTGACATGGAAAGAATGAAGAAAATGCAGGAGAGGACAAAGGAGATAAGCAAGGAGATGAAAGAAGCCGGAAAAACAAAAGACATGGCAAAAATGGAAAAGTTGAATAAAATTTATATGGAAGAGATACTGCCAGAAATGAATGCTGTAATGATGCAGCAGATAAAATTCACATTCGTAATAATAGTTCTTTTTTCTGGCGCAATTTTTATTCTTTCATCCATTGACACAAGCACTCAGGATGACATAAAGCTCAATTTAACGAATGTAGATGCACGGTGGATAGGGAGCTTCAAGGTTGATGCTCCGGGTGTTTGGAGAATCACCGCAAAAACAAACGGCATTTTCGGTGGAAACGAAAATCAAACATACATTTTTGTTGGCGAAAAGGGTCCTATTCCACCTCTCTCGCATAAAGGCGAGCCCATGCCCATTATCGTGAACAATGAAAAGGTTTATGAGGTTGGGGATGCGGTGAGCGTTTCTGTTCTTTTCCATGAGCAGCCCACAGTGATCGTTGACAGAGGGACAAGGTTTTCCGCTCCCCTTCCCTTTGAGATTTTCGGCATAAGGGATATTGAAGGTGCTTCTAGCTGGTTCATCCTTGACATTCTTTTCATAAACCTTCTGATTGCAATCGGTGAAAAAATTTACGAGAAAGTTAAGGGAAAGAAAAAATAAGCAATCAGTAAGGTATTAATATATGGTAAAAGATAAACTTTATATATGAGAAAGTTGTTAATAGCTCTTATGGTGTCTTCCTGTGCTCCTACGACTCAAAGATTTAGCTATCCTTTACTCGAAGACAATTTCCCTCGCTCTACTTACATTATTGAAATAACAAAACCCGGAGAAAACTATCTTATTTGGCAGGATGGAGAGAGCATAAAGTTATTGAAGAGAAAAGCAACGATTACGGGTGAGCTCACCGGAGGAATGATTCTAGATGAAAAATACGTTGGAAAAGGAAAGTTATATCCAGTAGACCCTTCTTTTGCAGGCAGTTTCATTTTTGTTGGAACAAATTCTGTGAGAGTAATGTATGTTAAAGAAGGAAAAATAATAGAAGATAAAGCATTAGATGTAAAATTCGAAAAACCTGTTGTTCTTGTAAGGCAGGGAATTGCGGTTGTTGAAGAAGATGGAAGTAAGGTTATGTTTTATAAAAATGGGAACGCAACTATTTATACACCGGACTGTGTATTCGCAGGTCCACCGGTTTTCTATTTTGATGATATCTTTTTTGCATCTACCGATGGAAAAAAATTATTAATCATAAATTTTGAAACATTAAAGACATATGATTATAATTTGGAAGAAATAACTAAAGAAAGCTCTCTTCCAAATCCTAAGAACCTAAAATTGTTTGGAACCTTTAGAACCATAGATGGATCGGTCGAAAATTATCTTGTACTTACAGCAGATAACTGGACTAGGAATATTCTAATCTCGGAAAAAATGGAAATTAGGGTGGAATAAATGGTACAGATCTTCGGGTCTCCATCGCCAACCATCGGCGAAATAAAAACAGAAATACCGGAGTTCTTGAGAGAAAATACATTCAAACCAAAAACAGGAGAGGATGCAATAAACACTATAGATGTATTTATTGGGTTTGGAAATCAGATGCTTAAAATAGGTGAAAAAATATTTGGAGCTGATAGTCCATTTTATTCAAAATTAAGCGAAGCAGTATCTTATCTGAAGGAGCAGGGAGAGTCTATACAACGTGATATAACTAAACAAGGGTTTATCGACAAAATAGCAAATAACGCCGCCGATTACATAGAAAAATATTATAATTTTGTAAGAGTTATAAGTGGGATATTTGAGTATTGTGGAGAGGTGACGGTAAAAACAGAGTTTGGTAACTGGATTAATAGTAAAAGTCCGACACAATATGAGATAGCAGGTGCACCGGTAAAATATTTTCCTCAACTGGCTGAAATGCTACGAAAGCGACAGAAGCTGTACGAAGCTAAAAATGTTATTGAAAAAGAAATTCAAAAAATGGAACAGCTTAATAAGGATGGAAGACTTGACAAACTTGGCCAGAAATATCTTGAGGAGTATAAACAAACAATGGAAAAAATAGATGCCCTCATAAAGAAAATCGAGAATGATTTGCAGCTGTATCTACCAACCTTCCTTACCTTTGTAATCGTCGATTTAAAAATTTATAATGAGGGAATAAAATACGAAACAGCAAAAGATTTCTTGGGGGCATATGAAATAAATTTTGATGACGGAAAAACAGATTGGCAAACATATGAGCAGATTTTGCGCAATGATCCCATCGTGACTGGTTCTCTACAGAGGTTAGATTTGTTAGGGCCAACTGGGCTTGCCTTTCTTAGACCATGAAAAATTTACGAGAAAGTTAAGGGAAAGAAAAAATAATATTTTTTATCTAAATGTGGCCGCGCTTACAACAGAAAATATATCTTCTTTGTTTCTAAATTTTTCGAATAATCGCAGGTTCATTGTGCCGGTTGGATAATTTGTAGCTTCTTGAATCATGATTAATTCTACAACTACAAATAAGAACTCTACACTGTATTCACCATAATTATTGAGTTCTTTAAATTCTTTTAATTTTTCCTTAGAAAATATTTGTAACTTTGGTGGGTACTCTTTTATTGGCTTTACTTTTCTAATCATATCTATAATATAGTCTACAAGCTTCATTGTCAATTCCTCGTTTTTGCTCATTTTCATATACAAATCAATGATAATATGAATGTGTTTTGGTGTTCTTAGCTGTTTTCCCGGTTCTTTATACTTAACTATAAAATCATTTGCAGATTTTTTTCCTTTTCCAACTCTGATCTCGACCCCATCACTTGTTACATAGATTAACTGCAGCATCTTTGACTTGGCCATGGAAAAAATTGGAAGGCGATTCCTTAAAAAGCATAGCTTTATAAATCTTTTTGTGTTTGAAATGTATCTGAAAAGAATTTCAGGTGTGTCAAATGGCAAAATCAAAAAAAGTGCAGGTAGCCTTTACTGAAAAGCAATGGAAGCTTTTAGAAGAGTTAAGGGGCGAAATGGGTGATGGAGATGCTGATATTGTGAGAAATATTGTGCTTGCTTGGCTTGCAGAAAAATCTTTAATATCATCTTTGATAAAGAAGAAGAGGGAGTAAAATGGACTATATTGATATGAAAGAAATTAAAGAAGAAGAATATAAAAATTTTATAAAAAAATATAGGTATATTAATATTGAAGGAAGTAAACTAGAGATAGGTAAAAATTGGCAAATATATGAATTACAACCTAAAAAATTTGAATTGGAAACAACTACTGTTTGGAGTTTTCCTGAACGGGGCAGATGGGCTACCCATTATTTAAATTCAAAATATAGAGGCAACTGGGCCCCACAAGTTCCAAGAAACCTTATATTACGATATTCTAACCAAGGAGATACTGTTTTGGATGCGTTTGTTGGTAGTGGGACAACCCTTATTGAATGCAAATTGACCGGAAGGAATGGTATTGGCGTCGATATCAATAAGGATGCGCTTATGCTTGCTGTTGATAGGTTGCGTTTTGATTCTGTTAGCCCGGATTTTCCTAAATCTACCCAAAAATTATACCTTGGGGATGCGAGGAAATTGAATTTAATTAAAGATAACTCTATTGATTTTATTGCTACTCACCCTCCCTATGCTAATATTATTGGATATACTAAAAATTCAAATCATAAAGAAGAAGGTGACCTCTCTAGGGTTAGGTCTGTGAAAGAATTTACGGAAGAAATGAAAAAAGTCGCATTGGAGTTCTACCGAGTTCTGAAGCCAGGCTCTTGTTGTGCAATTTTAATGGGTGATACTAGGCGTTATAAGCACCAGGTTCCGATATCATTTAGAACGATGCAGTCATTCTTGGATGTTGGTTTTATTATAAAAGAGCATATAATTAAAATTCAGCATAAGACTACTACAGCACCACTCTGGAAAAGTATGTCTATTAAAAATAACTTTTTGTTGCTAATGCACGAGCATCTTTTTGTATTCAGAAAACCAAAAAAAGAAGAAAAATTGGGTATGTTCAATGATAGCATGAAATGGTGGTAATTCGGGTAAAAATCATTTAGCCGTGCTCACAAGCTCCACAACATCCCTTTCTTTCAGCACAGCATCCTTCGCGAGTTTTCTCTTTGTTTTCACATCAAATCCATAAAGCAGTCCTTTTGCAATATCGCTGTGTATCCTCATCGCAAGGTCATAAACGGTTGCGTTCTTCTCGAGCAAAAAGCAGTCCGGCAATACCCTCCCTTCCTTATCCCTCAGTTTTTCACCAACCGGAAAAACAGCCTTGTATTCCAAAAGCCCGAATATAGCATAATCCAATGTCTGTTGAACCCCTGTATTCCCGAATGGTTTTAGAACGCTTTCCTTTATTTTTTCAAGCGCTTCTTTCTGCTCCTCACTCAAATTTCCAACAATTTTGAAATCGCTTTCTCCGGGTGCATACTCTATCATTCCGGCCTTGCTTGCCCTCCTCAGCGCGAGCTCTGCCTCAGCAGAGCATGGAATGATGTTTTTGTATTTTTCCTTCAATCTCTCATAGTTTTCCTTTGCGCTGGGCAGGTCGATTTTGTTCGCCGCAATAACAGTTGGCTTTGTCTGCATCCTAAGATTCTTTGCGATCTCCTTTATTTTCTCTTCGTTCCACTCCTCTATCTCGCCGTATTCTCTTACCACGCCCTCAGCCATGTGCTCAAAAACCCTGAATGAAGAGAGGATTTCCATGATTATCTCCATGCTTTTCTTTCCGGCCCTCCTCATCCTCTGCATTTTTTCCAGGTTCCTTTTTATAACATCAAAATACCACAGGTTTAGCTCTTCCTCTAAAAATAAAATATCCCTCTCAGGGTCATGCTTTCCGTAGCCTATGAAATTTCCATCCTCATCCATGGAGCCGGAAAAATCAACTATGTGGATGAGTGCATGCGCCTGATTTAGGTCGTTCAAGAACTGATTGCCCAGTCCCCTTCCTTCATGCGCCCCTGGGACGAGCCCGGCAACATCCATAAGGGTGAATGGTGTGTATCTTGTTTTTCCTATTATAAAGCCGGTTCTGGGGTTTGAGACAACGCCGAGCTCAGGTCCTGCGTCCTCTACCCTAACATAAGCGGTTCCGGTATTCGGCTTTATTGTTGTGAATGGCCTTGGAGAAACAGGAACATTTGCCAATGTGGCCGCATTGAAAAAGGTTGATTTTCCAGAAGATGGCTTTCCCACCAGGCCGATTATCATCGCTTAGCTTTTCCTCAAAAAGATTTTTTAATCCCATCTGCAATTTCGTTTGTTGCTCTCACATACATTCCACTTGGGTTGTATGCAAAAATCGCTTTCTCTACGCTTCTATACCTCGCATAATGCGCAGCAATACTATACAGCACATCCTCTAAATCAAATGGGTCCCTCCTTCCATCCCCATTCCAATCTTTAAAGCTTCTTCTCCATGTTGAAGGCATCCACTGGCCAGGACCTATTGCACCTGCCCAGGAGGAAGGAACATTAAACGGGTCAAGATTAAGCTCTGCGCACATCCTCAAAAAATCAATCATCTCTCTCGCCCATCTCCTCTTTCCCTTCCATGTCCCTGCCCTGTAATACATCGTGAGCAAAGCATAGATTCCATTATACTCTCCCATATACCTTCCATAATCCGTTTCTATTCCAAGCGTTGCGGAAATGTAGTATTTGCTTACGCCAAATTCTTTTTCTAGTTTTTCCAGCATCTCCAAATTTTCTTTTACAAACTCAACCCCATGCTCAATTTTTTCATCAATTTTCAAAGCCTTTCGATATTCCTCGTATGTTTTTAATTTTTTCAATTTTTGCACATCATATATTCCAAAATCGCCCCTCGCAAAAAGGCTGTCCAAAAAAACGCTATCAACACCAAAACTCAGCAGCTCTTTCTTCATTCTTGCCTTTTCCTTTTCGCTCAGTTTTTTATCCGGGGTTTTCAATTCGCTTTTTTGTTCCAAGCTATCAACAACAACCTCTTTGCTTTGAACACATACGGGTGGTTCAGGAACCTTTGCCAAGCTCGCTCCATTTGTGGTTGCGCATGGATGCATCAGAAAGATCAGCGCAGCAACCAAAGCCTTTCGCATGATTTTTATTATGATTAATAGTGTTTAAAAATGATATTCACTTAAATAAACTCTTAACGACATTATAAGCTTTCGCAACATCCTCCTCTTTTAATACAACGCTCAACTCCGTATAGGTTGAAACAACCTCGACAACGTTTACGCCGTACCATGCAAGCTCTTTCAGAACATAGGCAATGAAGCCGGGCGTAGAGAGCGTTTCCTCGCTGAACCGTATAGAAATCGCCCCGAGTCCTGTTATTTCACCTAAAATTTTCTCCTTTCTCAGAATTTCCTTTATCCCCTCAATTCTGCTGTCGCTGAAAACTATCGTCGTCTCATTGTTTCCGTGTATAAAATTAATCACATCCCCTTTTGCAATGTCCACTGTTTCATACACCTCATCAATGATCTCCTTAATCCTGCTGGTTTTTGCTATGCTTATCTCTGCTAAATTTGAGCGTGTGCTTATCTCCTTTATCTTATACTCGTACTCCTTTTGTTTTGCCCTTACCTTTTCCGCAGTCCTTTGCAGGGCCATCGCTATAGCCCCTATTTTGACCTCTTTTCCAAGCTCCTTCTCCACCCTGGGTTTTAGATAAACTGCTGTTCTTGAATAGCTTAAAAGGTCCAACGCGAGCGCCTGCTCCAAGGATGGGTTTTCCCTGACCATTTTCTCAACTATATGCGCAACCGTGACCATACTATCACCAGTTATATTTAACAAATAGTTATATTTAAAACATTTTTCTTTTTTTTGTGTTTTATATAATACATAATTTATATATACAACATATACCTCCAAACTTTTCAGGTGATAAATATGTGTGGAGGAGGACAGGATTATAGTAAGTACCTTATAGAAACCGGAAGGAGAATACAGCTAAGATTTCAAAACCCGAGTGCAAGAACGGCCATAGAGCTTGCTAAAAATACCGGAAGCATAAGAGCAGTACAGACACTTGGGCGGCTGCTTGAGAGATCTCCGTTTTCAAATGAGGAGCAGATGTACAGGGCGATTACCCATCTCCAACCCCGGGAACCAAAGACCCCAATGTTAGATGTGCTCAGAGATATTGTTGAGGCATCCGGAGAAGAGGCGGAGCAGGTGCTAGAGCAGATCGAAATAATGTGCGCGAGAGGGCTGCTGAACGGAAATGCTTATCAAAGGCTTGTGGAGATTTTAAATGCAGTTAGAGCAGGCGGGAGTGTAGCTGTTTCGGATTTGAGGAAGAGCTGGGAATCGTAAACGGACTAAATTTTATTCTCGTCCCTTTCTTTATTTTGAATTTTTTGCAAAACCCACTTTTCAATTCAAGCGCGTATTTTGCTTTTTGGCATTCCACCCCATTCAAATCCCATGCTTCTAAGAATGCGATTTCCTTTATCTTTAACCTTTTGTTCAAAAAAATCACATCAAGCGGAAAGCCCACAAAAGGGCTCCACAGTTTTACTTTCTGCGGGGTATCGAAAACAAAAAGCATTCCTTCTTCAAACGATGGCTCTTTTCTGAACATATACCCTAAGTATTTTTTCCATCCAGCCGCAACCTCCACTTGTATTTCCTTCTTCCCTATCCTTATCCTCATGCTTTTTGTTCGGCCCTTTAGCTATTAAAAACATTTCTGTGCATAAATGAGTTTGTGGTGTGAATGTCAAGCGATGAGAAGAAGGGCAGCGTTTCAAAAATAGAAACCGAAGAAACAAAGATTTCAGGAATAACCCCCATAAAAAGCATCGACCCTAAGACCTTACTCTCAGAAATTTTTTCAAAAGGCATGATAGAGCAGTACAAACAAACACACAGAAGGGAATTTGAAGAGTTTTGCAATGAGTTTAAGATAAGCCAGAGTGAAAAGAATTTTGAGAAATGGGCAAGGCTTTCACTTGTGTGGAATGCGCTGAGATACGCAGGACTTTTTGGGATAAATTATAAGAATGTTTATGAAAGAAAGGAAGAGGTTGGAAGCAAGCATGAATTCCGAGATTCTTATGAAATACTCTCAGATCTCTTCTCTAATAAAGGATGGGAAAATAAAACAGTAAATGATACATATTCTGGTTTGTATTTTTCTTATTTCGATTGTGATGAATCCGCAAACCTGTTTAAGGATGTTGTTGGCCTTCTTTGGCCGGAGTATGCCCCTAAGGTTGTTCTTCTTGGAGATTCCCATGCTGGTGTTCTGATTGAATTTGAAGATAAGAAGGTTGCATTTGATCTAACGCATGGCTCTGTAGTTTCTTTTAAATCAATTAACGAAAATCCTTTGGTCGGTATATATGCAACCAACACGATATCCGCTATCAGCAAAAATGGAAAAAACTTAATGAAGATGAGCAGATATCCTGGCAATATTTACATTTCGTTGAAGAAATTAATTCCCGGAATTCGCTCAAAGGAAATAACAAACTATTTTATTCTGATAAAAGAAAAAGTGAACTTGTTTCTTTTTACAAAATGTTTTTCTCAAAACCTCAAGAAACACTTGACCTTATAAAGGAGATGGAAAGATTGTATTACGGATATGCCCCGAATATTGCCTCGGATATGAGGCTTTTCTCAACAGCACCACTCTATCTTTCCTCAAAAGAGTTTGAGTTTCTCGCCGAAAGGTTTTTGACAAAATCAAACATACAAGAAGAGGGAAAGGAATTCTTTTTGAGAAAAATTTCTGGCGCAAAAACAATTGAAGAAAAAACAGCAATCCTTTTATTTGCGCTTATGTGCGCAAGGTTTTTTGTTATTGATCGTAAATACGCGGAGGGTATCTTTAATATCTATTCTTCGCTTGTTGAACAGGGAAAAAATACGAACTCCCTCCTCTGTATTCACTTGCCATCATATCTGAAGACAGCGATTTTTCAACCAGGATAAAATCCGGCGGCTTCAACCTTACTCAGCTGCCGTGGACTTGCCAAGGCATACTTTATAATATAGTGCTCGCAACGCACAATCCAAATCATGCTAAGTTGATCGGCGATCTTGTTTACGTTGATCCTGAGATGTACCGGAAAAGCTTTGTTAAAAGGCTTGTTGAAAAAGATGTAAACTCACCTGAAATATGGAAGATTGCTCTTCAAGTTGTTGAGAGAAACCCTTCTCTCCTAGACCCTACTCTTAAGTCCTCTCTTCTTGAGGCCTTAAAGTCAGATACCCTTTCTTCAGATATTAAAACAAGAATCAGGGGGATAGTTAGGGTTTAAAAAATGTTTGTATATATGTATTTATGTGAAAATATATGAAGGTCCTGACCGCATCACTGATAGGTCTTTCTTTTACCACTGCCGTGCCGAGGATATACCCTGATAGTTCTGTTTCCAATTATGCAGAAGTGAGCCGAACAAAAATACAGGAATTAAAAAATCGTTATCCTCTTCTTGATGAGCGTGAGATTGCAAGGCTTATGCTTGTGTACTATTCCTTAAAAATAGGTGGAATATTTGGGTTTAGGTATTGGAACAACTCTGCGGATGGGAAATTGTACCTTCCGAATGAACTTGCACTCCATCTTAATGGCGGGTGGAGGGTTGATTGCGATGAAGCCTCAGCATTACTCGTCGGCGTCCTTAGAGCCCTCGGTTATGATGCCCACCTCTATGTTCCGTTTGCCGGTCATGTTATCGTTCGGGTAAATATCAACGGCTATAACATTTTTATGGACCCTACGCTCGGTGAGTTTGCAGACCCGTTCGCCGGAGGTTCTGTGTACGACTCTTATTTTTCTAGCAAGGAAGTCAAGGATTACATGCTAAAATTGGACAGATATTATACGAACATAACCCTCAGGTCTCTAGATTCGCTTTCCTCAAAGATTACCGTTGACATGAGCGAAAGTTCTGTAGATTCGCTCGTTGAAAAAGTAAATGCTCTTTCTAACCTTTCACCAGAGGTTTATGCAGCATTTGTTTGTGCATGCGGCGGCTATTACTACGACCTTTCTTATGATCCGTTCAGAGATGCAATGAAAAAAACCTACTTAAAAGAGGATTTTGAAGCAGTTGCAAAAGCCTACAAAATATATTTTAATGTCGATGTTTCTTCGTTTGAGGCAATAGGCTCCACGTGGGCGGTTCGTTTTTTGGTATGGCTGTGCCAATACGGCACACGCGAAGAAATAACAAAACCAGCAGGCTCTCTAGAAAAATTCCTGAAAACCTATTTCTAACCCCATCCCTCAAATTTTACATTCTCTTTTTTTACTCCGAGTTTTTCAAAAATTTCCTTCAGGGAGAGCACCATCTCCATCTTTCCGCACATAAAAACCTTAAACTCGCCCAGCTCTGCCGGCAGATATTTTTTCACCATCTCTTCGCTTATTCTTCCGTGTTCAAAACCAGGCAACTCTTCCCGTGTAAATGTAAAAACTACTTTTACCTTTCCTTCAGCATTCATTCTTTCTAGCTCTTCAAAATAAACCGTTTCGTTTTTTGTTTTGTTGCTGTAAAAAAGATAGAATTCGCCTTCTATATTTTTCTCATTTACATGTCTAAGCATAGAGATTATCGGTGCTATCCCTGTTCCGGCAGCAACAAATATGCACTTTCTTTCTCCTCCGTACTGAACATGCCCTAGCGGACCCTCAACCTCAATCTTATCCCCTTCCTTTAGCCCATCCAGATAAGAAGTAAATTTTCCCCCAAGCATTCTTATCGCGAATTCCAAAAAATTCCATTCAGGCGGAGAGGCAATGGAATATGGCCTGAATTCGCCCGTTTCCGGGTTTATGATTTTTACAAACTGCCCAGGCCTGAATTGTATGTTCCTTCCATCCTTCGGCTCCATCCGAAATATTTTTGTATCCCCAACCTTTTCAATTTTCTTTATCGCATAGATTTTCCTTTCCATACTACCCACTCAGCCGTATACTATTGCTTTTGCCCATCTCGCCCCTCCGCTATAGCCAGCCGCTGTTTCAAAAACCTTTATTCTGTACTGATGTCCATCCGGGCTTGTCCAGTATGCATCTTCCCCAGGACAGATTTGGAGTTTTTGAAGGCTTGAGCCATTCTCTGCCCATAGAATCTCAAACAGCGCGCAATACCCTTCTTCGTTTCTCTGCATAGAGATGTCCCTCAAAACAAGAACATATGCATTGTTTCCAAAATATGTTCCATCTATTTTTTTCGTTTCATTTTCTGAGTGGTTTTGAGCTTCAAATGTTTCATTTGTAATGTTCAAATCCGTTGTGTTTGTTTCAGTTTCATTTGAGACTATATCAGTTATATTCTCGCTTGGAGAAATATTCTCTTCCATACTCCACTTTTGTTCTTCGCTTTCATTGTAAATTTTTTCGCCTATTATTTTCACGATTTTATTTCCGTTGCTTTCCTGCGTATTTGAAATGCAGCCGACAAACAGGAGAAGCAAAGCCAAAGCGAATAAAACTCTCATGCGATTTTTTCGTGCAAGTTGTTTTTAAATTTTTGGAATAACAATGGTCCCGTCCTTTCCCTTTAGCTCCTCGCCCTTGCCGTTTGCATAAAGAATACCGGTTATTGCGCATGCAATCGCATCCAGCTCATCCTGGGTTTTTGCTCTGCTTCCATCTATTCCAAATTTTTTTGCCCATCTTAAAATCTCTTTCCTGCTCTTTCTTTTTATCCCGAAACTATCGTATGTTGCTCCCGGAAAAACCTCAATCACCTTTATTTTTTTATTTATCCTCTGAATTTTTTTCTTTATTCCCATCCCTCTTTTGGTGAGCATTCTCATTGGCCCAAGGGTTATTGGAAAAAACCTTATCCCCCTCTCCCTGAGTAGTATATCACATTTCCTGAAATGCTTATCATTTCTTTTTTCAATCCCCTTCCTTCCCTCAGGCAGGGAAAGTGGAGCATCTATCGCAACAATCCCAGGCATTTCTTTTTTCACTACTCTAAGAATCTCCTCATCAGTGTGCAGTATTCCGTACTCCGCCCTTCCTTTCCTAATGATACAATATCCGGTATTCCTCCTCTCGCTCCCAGCCAGGTCCAAACCTAAAATTTTCATGAGAGATAGCGGAGCTAAATATTTTTAATGCATTCGCATTGAATAATCAACATGGAAATTGAAGAAATAATAAAAAAGCATGCTTTGAAGAACGCCCATGAATATGGAAAGGCAAATCCCGGAGCGGTCGCTGGAAAAGTTGTTTCTGAATTCCCAGAAGCGAAAAACAACATGAAGGAAGTCATACAAAAAATAAACAAAATAGTGGATGAGATAAACAAAATGAAAAAATCCGAAATTGAAAAAGAGCTTGCAAAATACTCCTTTGAAAAAAAGGAGGAGAAGAAAAAAACCATTGTTCTCCCGGAAGCGAAGGAAGGATCTGTCGTCACCCGGTTCCCACCAGAGCCGAACGGCTATCCGCATATAGGCCATGCAAAAGCCGTTTTTTTGGATTACGAATCCGCGAAAGCATACAACGGCAAAATGCTTCTTAGATTCGATGATACGAACCCAAAAAAAGAGAAGCAGGAGTATGTTGACGCGATAAAAGAAAGCCTAAAATGGCTGGGTGTAAGATGGGAACAAGAAACCTATACATCCGATTATGTGCCGGTGCTGTATGGATTTGCGGAGAGGCTTATCTCACTCGGAAAGGCTTATGTGTGCTTGTGCGAGCAGGATGAAATAAAAGAAAACAGAAGCAGGATGAAAGAATGCGCACACAGAAAGCAAAGCACTCAGAAAAATTTAGAGCTTTGGGGGGAGATGCTTGCAGGAAAATTTGAGGAAGGGGAAGCCATCCTGAGATACAAAGGAGACATGGGGTCAGATAATACCGTTATGCGAGACCCCACACTTTTCAGAATAATAAAGGACGACCATTACCGGCAAAAAAACAAGTATGTTGTGTGGCCGTCCTATGATTTTGAGGCACCAATCCTTGACAGCATAGAAGGGGTAACGCATGCTATGAGGAGCAAGGAATATGAATTGAGAGAGGCCATTTACTACACCATCCTGAATGACCTACAGCTTAGGAAACCCATTCTCATACATTTTGCAAGGCTAAGCATAAAGAATGCCCCAATAAGCAAACGCCTCCTCACCCCTCTGGTTCTTGAAAAAAAAGTTTTAGGATGGGATGACCCTCGTCTCCCTACCCTTTCAGGGCTGAGGAGGAGAGGAATCCTGCCGGAGGCGATAAGGAATTTCGTTCTGAGGTTCGGAATAGGAAAGACAGAGAGCGAGCCAGGATGGGAGATCCTGCTTTCTGAAAACAGAAAACTTCTTGACCCTTCCGCAAAAAGGTTTTTTTTCGTGAAAAATCCAGTTCTTTTGGAGGTTGAAAACTCAAGGCCCCAAACAGTTCTTTTGAAAGAGCACCCGAACTTAGAGAAAAGGACACGCGTTTTCAACATCGCAGGGCAGTTCTATATTCAAGAGGATGATGCAAAAAACATAAAAATTGGTGAGAAGGTTCGCCTTAAAGACCTGTTCAACATAGAAATCTTTGAGAAAAGCAAAGAAAAGATAAAAGCAAAGATTGTGGATAGAGAAGAGATGCCTCAGTTGAAAATCCAGTGGCTTCCAAAAAATGAGGTTATCCCATGCAGGGTTCTTGTTCCGGGCGACCTTTTAACTGATGATGGAAAGTATAACAAAAACAGCTTAAGAGTTGATGAAGGATTCTGCGAAAAAAATGCTGAGATGCTGGATGTTGGGGCAATAGTGCAGTTCGAGAGGTATGGATTCTGCAGGCTGGACAGAAAAGGAAAAGAAATGGAATTTATCTACTCATGCTAACTACTCGAACATTTGTCTTACCTTCTTTTTATTTTTGAGAATTTTATTTATCTCATTTATAAAGAATTCTTCTTCGCCTATTTTATGTTGCTGTTTCCTCATTCTGAATAATTCTACATACTGGCTAAGTCTTGCATCTATCTCTTTTCTTTCTTCTGGTTTGGCTTCTTCCCTCTCACCCACGAGCAGTTTTACAATCTCCTTGAGCCTTTCAAGATACACAAGTGCTATGTTTCTTGCCGCAACATGATGCATGTCATCAAAAGCAACTAAAAGAGCAGGTATAACATCCTCCCCGGCCTTCTTTTTGCACTCTATGAATGCAGGTAAAGCCTTATCGGTATAAAGCTCTGCGATGTAATCATCCGAAAGGTTTGTTTGGTAGAAAAGCAAAATCTTGCCGAAAACATTTGCTGCTTCTGTGTATTCTCCATTTTCTTTGTAAAACTCGGCCAAAGCATTTCCTGCAACGATTATTGCATTCGGATGGTGCGAATCCACCATTTCTTCAAAAAGTTTTTTTAACACTTTTTCGGTGTTTCCATCTTTTTCTCTGGATGCCAAAAAAACTACACCATCTATTTCTTTCATAGCCTTTTCTTCCTCTTCAATCGCTAGCAGGGTTATTATTCCTAAGCACATATCCTCTACCCCCTTTTCTTTTTGTCCTGTCATGTATTCGCAGAACCCAACATGCTTACAGACATTTGCGAGCTCTTCGCTCGCCTCTTCATTTTCAATATGCGTTTTCGCTTGTTTAACCACATCCTTAAACTTCCTCATCTTTTTTATTTTTTTAATCTCTGATTCAAACGCCAGGTATTCATCCTCCTTTTTCAAAGCTTTGTTGTATGCATCCTCAAGTTCCTTTGCTATTGATTCTATGGCACCCTCAATCGGGTATTTCTGGTCTATTATCCGTTCTATTCGTTCGCTCAAAGAATATTCTCTTGGCCTTAAGAACCCAATCGGCCCTACCCCACCCTCCTTTTTAGCTCCTCTTTCGCCTTCCTCTTCTCTTCCGAACCCGATAGGTCTCCCCATATGCCCACTCTCTACTATATTCTCTAAAAACATATTTTTATTTGTTTTGTTGTGAAAACTAAACATGCTTGTTTCACCATCTAAGCGCATTAAAAAGCTTAGATATGTTGTATGGGACCTTACAGGAACTATAGATGCGATGCCGGTAAAGTTAAAAAAACTCGATGTTGAGAAAAGGATGCATTGGGTTTGGCGTTCAAAGGATATATTTACAGAAGGGTTGACCCTCTCGAATCATCAAAAAAAAGAATTCAAAAAGATTGCACACGGCGCAAGAAAGAGTTTTGAGAGAAATGATGATGTGAACCCATTGCACTTCATCACATACATGGAAAGCATCGCCCTTCATGAAAAAATTCTTGATTTGAATGAGCGAAACAAACGGCTCAAAAAACTATTTGCTGAGATTGCAGATTCTTTGGGGTTAGTTGAGGAAGGATATAACGAGCACGTTGCGGAGTTTATTATTTCCACCCGTGATTGTTTAACCCATTACCTTGTCACTAACCTTCCAAAAGAACCAGCAAAAATAGTTCTTTCAAGAATGGGACTTCTTGGGGCTTTTGAAAGAATTTTTTTCTATGTGATAAAAAGCAAGCAAACATTTATCCCCATCCTAAAGCAAATTATAAAAAACAGGAATAAAGAGCATTTTCTTGTTATCGGAGATGAATATTTTAAGGAAATAGAAATCGCGCACAATGCCGGAGTTCCTACGGCATGGATAAACACCGGCCGGATAAAAAAAGAGCATTACTTCCATCCTGAGCTAGTTGCTGACTCTCCAGATGAGCTTGTTTCTTACATTGGTGAGAATTATCTTTAGCAGGATTACTTTAAGATCCTCTCTAAACTTTTTTCGCTGAAAACTTTTCCCACCGCTTCCTTTATCGCTTCTTTATGCGACATGGAATAATAAAGCAGCGGAAGACAGCTCATCGCAATTTCCATCGGAGGGTATTCGGTTATCATGTCACTAAGCTCCACCTTTACTTTTTTTGATGCTTTTCCTACCTGAAGCATAAGTTCTTCTTCAAGCTTTCCTATTTTTTCATCCGTCAATTTTTCTATAATCTCCGAAGGGATTTTACTAACTATTTTTTTTCGCAAATCCTTTTCCGCAATAATGCGCTATCATTTCAATAAGTATGCTCCTGGTTTTTGTATAAGGCGAATCCGGTTCTGGTTTTCTCCCAAAAAATTCATGTAAAGTAGGTGGAAAAGTTTTAAAAAAAGAAAGAAATTCGGGTTTTGGCATGGGTGCACCCATTTGATATTTGTGTGTAGTAATGTTTTTAAATATTTACATATATGCTTTCATTTAAACACAGTGGAGTAAAAATGATAAAACCTTTTAGAATTTCTAAATAATTGTTAGAATTTTGTACGGATCTGGTTATGTAGAAAGGAAAGTAGAAAGGATTTAAAACTTTTCAACAAAAAATATAAAGGGAATATAAAGGGGGTTCATATGAAAAAAATTGCATTTGTTCTCTTCTTCCTTTTGTTATTAGGAGTGTCGAGTAGCATAACAACATGCCAGGCTATAACCGGGAGCAATCAGTACATTGCTCTCGAGAATGACCTAAACGGAAACGGCGGGGATTGTTTGGTTGTTGATGCGGAGAACACAACTATAGACTGTAATGGTTATGCTATAACCAATGCGCTCAACGGAATTTTGATAACAAAAAACTCAAAAAATATAACCATAACATCATGTAGGATAACCGGATCCACAACAGGGATATTCGTAGACAATGTAAAAACCTCAAACGCAAGCCAGGACGGTGGGATGGCATATCGGGCCATTTCTGCAACCATTGAAAACGTAAATATAACGAGTACAACATACGGAATAAAAGTGCGCGCAGATTCCGGTACCAGGATTAGGTTTGCATACATATCGGCGATAAATACCAGCATACAGCTGTTGGATTCTGATTCAATCCTTATTGAAAACTCTACGGTAAAGGACGCGGATGTTGGAATCCATATAAAAAACAGCGTGCGTGAAGACCCTTCTGGCAACTCTGTTGCACCGGGGAGAAATATCATCCGAAACAATTTCATACTAAACAACAATTTCGGGATTAGAATAACCGGCTCAAAGGAAAATCTCATCTACAACAATTACTTTAACAATACAGTAAGAAACGCAGAAACAAATTCTCTTGTTTATGGCTATATAAACTACTGGAACTCTTCCTATGATTGTTCCTCCCCAAGTATAATAAATGGACGGTGCAAAGGAGGAAACTTTTGGGGCGATTACACCGGGTATGATGATGGGAGTAGTGGAACATATCCTTACAATACCTCATTGGATGGGGTAGGGGATACAAACATTCCTTATATGATTATGGGCGAGCCGCTAATGCAGTATAACGATCAACTCCCGCTTACGAAAAAAGTTCCTGACACATGGGTTACCGGATGCAAGGAAATAACCCAATCAAATACATTATATCATGTAAAACAGAATATATACGGCGTGATATCCGATACCAAACACATATGTTTGCATGTTCGGGCGAGCAATGTGATTATAAACTGTTATGGAAACAGGATAGAGGATAATACATCTTACACAGATAGCGTCGGTGTGTACATAAGCGCGTACAGCAACCTCACTCTCATAAACTGTACTATTATGAATTATTCGATCGGCCTTTATGAAAACGACTCAGCCTACGGAACCCTATATGGAAATAATTTCTCAAACGATCAGTACGATATTTTCCTAAATGTTCGTAAAGATAGTGAAACCACTCCACCGCCCTCACTAGCGCATTTCTCTAAGAATATAAGTACGAATAACTATGTTCATGGGAAGAAAGTGTATTACTATAACGGACCGGTAACGGGCGATGGCTATCCCCTTCCGCCAGCATCTGATGCTGGAATGATCGCAGTAGTGAATCACAAAAACTTCATTCTCTCCGGTCCATACTCCCCATCCTGGACCTACCCGAATATAATCCTTGTGAATGTAAGCAACGGGAGTGTTTCCGGCTTTACTCTGTATAATTATTCCTTAGGGGTTTTCATATTGAATTCGAGCAACCTTTCTATAAAAAACAATGCATTTGCTTTTCTTGTGGATGCCCCGAGCGATTCATTTAGTGGTGGGCTGGGAGGGTATTACTTATCAAACGTGAGCATAGAGCGAAATAACGTAACCTCCTGTTCTGTTCCGATCGTTGGGTGTTTTAGAATTTTATACTCCACGAATGCTACCTTTTCAGCAAACTCATTTTACAATTCTTCTGGAACCGCCATAGGCCTGTACAGACCAACAAACCCAATGATCTATGATAACAACCTGACAAACATAAGCTCTGGTCTGTATTTATACTACACAAAGTGGGGAAAGATTTTCAACAACCGCATGTACATAACGGCTGATGTTGCTCCATATTCAGGTATATTTTCGTATTCAGCAAACGGAACAGAGATCTACTCAAACATCTTTATGAAAATGCCATCACCGGGTGGCTTCACTGAAGCGATATCCTCGGTAAGCACGTTTGTAAGTGAGATGAATACATTGAAAATATATAATAATAAGATTGATACGGTCCCTGGAGCGACTAGATGGGCAACTGGGATATATCTAGAGGAGCATTACAATACCAGCGTTTATAATAATACTATTTGTAATATTAACTCTACTTATTATCCATACAGCGGGGCGATTAGTCTTTATAGGGATGTGTTCAATTCATCGATCTATAACAATACAATCTGCAATGCGACTATAGGGATAAATAGTCATGGTGGAGCAGGTTTTATATTTGACAATAAAATTTATGATAACAGAATTATGAATGATCCTCCTGTTTTTATGGAAACGGCGATATCCATGCATTTCACAAGTGGAGGAAACTTGATATACAATAACTTACTAAACGCCACTACACTTGATATCATGACGTTTGTACGGGACGATAGTTCACAAGGGACAAATATGTGGAACTCTTCTAGGGACTGCTCCTCCCCAAACATACTCGGTGGCCAATGCAAAGGAGGAAATTACTACCCACTTATACTTGCCGGCTATGTCTGTGATGGAGATGGAGATGGAATAGGGGAACAGACCGTACCAATCTCGGGCACAGCAGGCGCTATAGACTACCTTCCTATTACCCAGATGCGTTGCAAGAATTTTGTTAAGATAGAAAATAAAACGGTTGTTCTTCCAGAAAAGATTGTTGTGCGCAAAAAGCGATGAATGACTTTTAATTTTGTTTTTTGCGTTTTCAATTTTTTGGCTATTTTATTTCCGCCAACCTACCCCTGTTGCTAAAAAATATTGTAAAAATTGAAACGCTGTTTTCTTAAACAATATTAGAATTTCTAATAAATTCTTTCATTTAGCGATTGGTTTACTATTTAAGTGTGCTATTAGCATTATTAGTTACTATATTAGTAAACCATGGTGCTAGTAACAACCGATCCACTAACCAGTTTGGTTTACTATAGCAATGTGATACGGAAAAAGCGGAAAGCGGAATACCGGTTAAAGGCAAAAAGTACTAAAAAGAAAGGAAAAGCCAGGGTTTAGCTTATTTTGGTTTACTTTTGTGCGGTTTTTTTGAGAGGAGGTTTACTTTGTTAGTAATTATTGGCTCAGAATATTGGTAGTTGGCCGGTCTCAATAAGGGAAAAATATTCTTTGGTAGCGTCTTGCTTTTCTTCAAGAAAGTATGTAATAATAACGTTCGTATCTGGTGTATTAAACTGTGAGTTCACCTAATATCGCCCTCTCTAAAGGAGTTAGTTGAATTTTTGTTGATTTATCCAATAAATAAGCATCTATCTGACTTATAGTTAAACTTAATTCTTTAAGACTTTCGCTCATGTCTTTATTATTAATCAACTCATCAACTGTTTTTATGAAAGACATAATGAATGTAATAATTACTGGCTCAGGAATATCTATTCTTCCCTTTTCAAGTTCCATTTTAATTAATGCTCTGCTAATCGATACTGACTTAATTATGAGCTCAAAGTCATCCTTTTTATAATTAGAAAAAACAACAGGCACCCCTACCCTATATACCTCAATAAGACCCACAGCAGGTATGTTTATTTTTCTTTCATAATGACTTATTAATGAAAAGTTAGTTCTATAAGGTCTGCGGTAATTTACGCAATATTCTAAATCATTTTTAGAATTTCTAAATTTATTTCAAATTATTAGACGATAACAGTATAGTATAAAAATAAAAAGGAAAAAAATAAAAATGGTTGAATTTCGGTTTGCTATTCTCCATGCGGTGGAATCTCAGGTCCAGGTCCAAGAGGCAGGGACGGGCCGTACACCTTGAAGTACACCGTGTCTGTTTTTCCGTAAGCGTTGCCGTCCTCGCAGGCAACATACGCCTTGAAGTTAAGCACCTGGCCCATGGGCACATCGAAATGAACAGGCATGGAGCATATGCCTACGGCCGGGCAGGTGTACTGCTGGCTTGGTGAGCTATCGTTTATTACGTAAATGCATTTTACATCCTCCCAGTCCGGGGCCTTTACGCTGGCCTGTATATTCGTGTCCACATCCTTCACTTCAGACCCATCCTTTGGATATACCATGGTTACTGTAATCTCTCCGCCTCCCCCAACAGTGACCTGGATAGAATCTCCGCTTCCTTCATTCCCCGCATTGTCGACCGCAGTAACCTGGTAGGTGTAGGTTTTCCCGCTCTGAACTGAGTTGTCCACATAATGCTCTGTTTTTGAGATTCCTATCTTGCTAAGATGGCCTCCACCAGCACTGCTTCTGTAAATTATGTAGTAGTCCAGACCGCTCCCGGTGTCCGTGGATGGATTCCAGGTAAGCTGAACTGAGTTTTCTATCGCTTGGCCGGTTAATCCGGTGACCCTTGTGGGTGGGGTTGTGTCTAGGTAGATCGTCGCATAGTCCTTTGAAGTGCCGTAGTCGTTCCTGCACTGCATATCAACTCTTTTAGAACCGTCTCCGCTTGAAAGCCTCCAATCCATCGAGGTTGTGTATGGCTGCCAATCTGTCCAGTCGCCATCATCGTTGCTGAACCTGCATTCGTTTGCGTATTTTGCGTGTATAGTAAGCTCAACATCCCTGCTGTTTGTGTATTCATCATCATTGTTTATCTCAAGATCAAGGCTGGATGGCGGGCTTGGAGGAGTCGATATGAGGTAGGTTGATGCGCTCGCAATTCCTATGCTCTTGCCCTGCGCGTTGACGCATTCATAATAAACGGTCTTTGGCCCGTCGCCGGGGTCTAACTGCCAAACAAGAGAGGTTGTATATGGAGACCAGCTCGTCCATGTCTGGCCGTTGTTTGAGTAGTGGCACTGGGACGCGCCGAGGGCATAAAGCCCGAGCGTTACCTGGATGCTATTCACATACTGCGCTCCGTTGTTTATTGAGATGGAGATTCCCGGGCCGCCTGAACTGGAAAGTATTACTGTGTCCTGGGCTACATCGGAAAGGGTTCCAGAAGAGTCCCTGCACTGCGCATAAACTGTTTTCGTGCCGTCTCCGGGCGTGAGGGTCCATGGCTGCTGTGGCGAATAGGTGTACCAGCTGCTCCACTGGACACCATCATTTGAGAATTGGCACTGCACAGCGTTTGATGCGGTTACAGAGAGGGTGACCGTTCTTGTTGCGACATACCCTGTTCCAGAGCCGATGATGATGGAAACATAGGGCTTTGCGTTTGCCGAGATGCTCACCTGCTGGGAAGCGGTATTCACTCCATCATTGCAGCTCACAACTATGGTGTGGCTTCCCTGCGATGTGGTTATTGCGTGCGAAACCTCCTGGGCGGTGTTTATTGCACCTATCTCTATCTCGTTCCCATCAATAGACCCGGTGCAGATAACTGTTGAAAACAGATTGTCTGTAACGCGGATTTTAAGCGTAAAATCCGTTGAAACAGATGCGCCGTCTTGCGGTTCAAGTATGGAGACAACAGGAGATTCCGTGTCAAGGTAGATAGCCGCGCTTGCCGGAGGTGCTGTGTTTCCAATGCTGTCCTTGCACTGAACATAAACTGTTTTCTTCCCGTCTCCGCTAGAAAGCGTCCATGTTTTCTGAGGGGAGTATGACTCCCAGCTTCCCCATGAGTCCATGTTGTCATTCGCGAACCTGCACTGGTATGCATCCGGTGCATTCACCGTAAGGGTGACTGTTGCGGTGTTTGTGTATTCGGCGCCGTTGTTTATTTCGAGCGCAGTCTCAGGGGGCTGTGTTTCAGCTGTTGCAGATGCCTGGTTTTTGTTTCCATCCTCGTTTCCTCCCGTGTCAACAGCCCTTACCGTGTAATAGTATGTTACACCGTTTTCAACATCAGTATCTTTGTACTCTGTGCCTTGTACCAGCGCCGCGTTTACTTTCGTTCCGAGGTCGCCGACAACTGTGCTTCTGTAAACGTTGTACCCCGCCACATTTGAACTAGGGCTTGGAGTCCATGTCACATCTATTCCATAATAGGCCTGCTTTGCCTGAACATTTGTGGGCGCCTGCGGCCCCAAACATCCAAACAAGAGAAACAAGACCAACACAATAGGCAGAATCCTTCTCATAATATCACTGGAAGTGCCTCTTCTTTAAGATTTAAAAAAGTATCGACCTTCAAATCCAAGAAAGTTACTTAGGAAAACAACCTTCATAAAACGCCTTAACCAATTTTCCGAGCTCCTGTGAATACCCGCCCTCAAGAACCGCAAAGGTCGGCAGGCCGAGTTCTTTAATCATCTTTCCAATTTCCCTGTATGTTTCAATCTTTTCTATCGCAAAACCAAGAACAGGGTCTTTGTAATAGGTATCGAAGCCGGCTGAAACAGCAATCATTTCTGGTCTGAATTCCCTTACTTTTTTCAGCAAATCGTTGAGAAATTCAAGATACGCAGAATCATCGGTAGCGCGCGGTTCGACATCGATCAGGTATGAATTTTTGGTTTTAATTTCGTAGCCTGGATATTCATATGCAATGTTTGCATGAATCGATGAGTAAAAAACATTTTCTGAATCTGCGAAGATTTCATGCGTGCCGTTCCCATAGTGCGCGTCTATATCGATGATGGCTGTCCTTTTGTTTGAATTTTTTACCGCAACTGCAATGTTGTTAAAATAGCAAAATCCCTCAAATTTTTCTTCTGAAGCATGATGGCCTGGGGGTCTGACGGCTGCAAAATCCAAATGCTCCATTGCCTTTACAGAAGTGAAAACCGCTCCGAGCGCTGCTTCGTATGTTGATTCAAAAAAAGGGTTATCTCCAAAATCTGTTAAGGGATGGGTTCTTATAGAGTTTAGGTGGGGTGGTGGATGTATGGAAAGCACAAGTTTTTCTGCTTCTTTGAGGTTTATCCCTATGACCTTAGCATTTGGGAATTCTTTTTCTATTAATTCTACCCTGTGGAGGTTTTCTGGGTGGTTCTCGTTCGGGTGCATCCTATAATTTTCCTGGATGAGCATGTTTTATATTTGATGTGTTATTTTTTTATATTTTACGATACATAATATAGAACATGGGCCGTTTTTCCTACTCGAAATCAATGGAAATAAAAAGGTTAATAAGCACGGTTTTAGCCAATCCTGAATTGTATGAGAAAACTATGAGAAGGCTTATCAATGAAAAGCTTATATTTGATTTTGAGAGAATGAATGAGTTGGAAGATAGAGGAATAATAGAAGGAGCTTTTTATTCCCATGAACAAATTGAAATAAAAAAGCTAAATCCAAAGAATAGAGAATATGTTAAAGATTTGCTGGGAAGATATTCTAGTTTTCTTTTTAAAGATGTTTTAGAAGATGAATCCGATCCTGAAACTAAGAATAGAAATATTGTTTCTGGATTTTTTGGTCAGATACTGATTGAAAAGAGAATAAATGTAGAAGATTTCCACCCATTTGTGCGTGAGCTTTACGAAAAGTATGATAAAAAAATCGGTGGGGAGGTAGGGCATTCAACAGTTTATTCAGTTCGCCAAAATCCAACCTTTATGGGCGAGATGCTAGCGAAGTTTATTTTGGATGGAAAAGGCGAAGGGATCGATTTTACAGATAAAAGTTTTCCATTGAAAGAAACCGTTGCGAAGGAATACTTTGGAAAGCTATGGAAGCAGAAAATGCTATTCCTTGACCTTCTTCAGAAAATCAGGTATGAAGGAAAAATACCTTATAAAGTTATTGAAAAATTTGTTGATAAAACTTTCGTAAAAAGCGAAAAAAGAGCCTTTATAATAAAAGCATTTGTTGAGATGGCAAAGAACAGGGGGCTTGACATAGGAAATGTCTCACAGCGCATGAAGGAAAGAGCAAACTCTTTTCTCATGGAACTTGTTTCGGATGATATGTTTAAAGAAAAGATAACAGAATCTGAAATAATGCAGGGCGTTGAAGGGTTTAGTTGGAAGAATTACACAAGAAAAAGAGCGGAAGTGAAAAAAAGAGAAAGCAAGCATAGTGATTCGAAAAAAGCTATAACCAATAATGAGCGAGCAAGAGTGTCGAAAGTCATAGAACTTATAGGAGAAAAGAAAGAAATATCCCTGCCAGAGCTAGGGAGAGCGGTTAAAGAAGCAGGGTATAAAGGAAGGGCCAAGTGTGCTTGGAATGCTGGGTTGGTTGCTGGAATGACTGTTGATAAAATAATTAGAAAAATTGAATCGCTTGGAATCAAAATAACACATAAAAATGAACTTTCAGATGAAGAAAAAAGCCTTATTATTGAGAAAGCCAAGGAAAAAGAGAGTGTTAAAAGGGATGAGATAAAGGCATGGCTGAGGAAGAATGGAAGGATTCTTGAGGGGTTCCTCGGAGAAGCCGTGAGCGAAGGAATGGCAATGCTGGAGAAAATGGGGTATCGTGTAGAGGGAAAAATGAGGGCGCCGGGAAAGAAAAGAAGAAAAGAATTTTAATTCTTTAACCAACCTAAAGTGAAAACATGCAGAAAAAAGAACAATCAAAAAACCTGAGAAATTCAATATACGATGGCGCAGCGTATTCCATGGCAGTTGGCGCGGGAGAAAACTATGTTTCTCCGTACGCGATTTTCAGGGGTGCAACAGATTTTAACATCGGGTTTCTTTCATCCTTTCCGGCACTCTTTAGCGCTCTTTTCCAGTTGAGCGCTCCGTATGCTTTGAATAGGTTCAAGAATAGAAAGGGGCTTGTTCTCCTTGCAGTTTTTCTCAATGCCCTCTCTTGGCTATTCATCCTTTCAACCGTTTTCGTTTCAGCCGAGATTGCGCTTCCCCTCCTCTTAATATTTTTTACATTCTACTCTGCAACGAACGCATTTGCCGGAACGCTGTGGAGCAGCTGGATTGCAGACCTGGTGCCCAAAAATATAAGGGGCAGATTTTTTGGAAAAAGAAACGCAATAACCCAGTTAGCATCTCTTATCTCTACATTGCTTGCAGGTGTTTTACTGGGGCTTTTGCAGGACGGCGGGACGATTGTTGGTTTCTCAATCTTGTTTTTTGCATCCTTTGTTTTTAGGATGCTCTGCTTTTTCTTTCTAAACAAAACCGATGACCCGCCTCATTCTCTTAGGATGAAAACAGAAAGCCCGATTAAATTTTTCAAGACGCGCAACTCAAACGAAGCAAAGAAAGTTATTCTCCTTTCTGCGCTCTTTCTCTTCTCTGCAACGATTGCAGGACCTTTCTTTGTTGCTTACATGCTCAGGAACCTTGGGTTTAACTACTTCGAATTCACCCTTGTGATAATGGCTTCAAGCGTTGCGAGGGTAATCGCGATGCCTTACTGGGGCAATATAAGCGACCGATTCGGAAACAAGGTTGTGCTTACATTGGGTACTTTTTTCATTTCTTTTATTCCTTTTCTCTGGCTTCTTTCGAAGAGTGCTTATATAATTGCAGTGATAGAACTTTTCAGCGGATTTGTATGGGCTGCCTTTGACCTGGCTATTTTCAACTATCTCATAGGCTCAGTGAGCAGAGAAGAGATACCCAGCTACATGGGCAATTACACATTCTTTACCGGGATAGCAAGGTTTATCGGTCCAAATGTCGGCGCCTTGCTTGCATGGAACTTCACTCAAACCCCCTTCTTAGGGTTTTTTGAGCTCCCTGCGGTTATCCTCATTTCCGGGATTGCTAGGTTGATTGTTTCTTCCCTGTTTTTGACGTCCATTAAAGAAGGAAGCTTTTTGTTCTCTCCGAAAGCAAGAGAAACCATGATTCAAATAATGCTCCTCTATCCTATCCGCGGCTTTTTAAATGGAGTATTTTTAGGAATGGGAGTAGGAAACAGGATAATGCAGAGCCTTATAGTTTCTGTGAAGAGAAGGGTGTACAGATAATCATGGGCGCTTACCATTTTGGGACACAGGTTTATAAACATTTCTCTGATAAAAGATAATCCAAATAAAAAAGTTTTAGAAAGGAGGTGAATGTGATGAAAAAGTCTGTGGTGTGGAAAAATGAAGTAAAGGGGTGGTGCGAAATCCAGTAAGCCGAATAGGAAAAATAAAAAGGCGACCAGGGTAGGAAGGCCAAAAGTTATTCTTGGGGAAAAAAGGGAATTTTTGAAAAAACTGTATTTTGTTGAAGGGTTCTCGATAAGGGAAACAGCAAGAATACTAGGCGTTAGCAGAACTACTGCGTGGAGAACTGCTAACGAAATGATGGAAAATATGGAGGTGGTTTTATGACACAAAAATACCAAGGAAATAGTATGGGGTATAAACCAGGAAATGGGGGCGAAAGGTTCAGGAACAGAGAGGGAGGCCAAGAAGAAATGGTGAGGAGAGGAATGCCTGAGTACGTGGTAGATGCTGTGAGCAACGCGTTGGTAAGCCACATGAGCAGAAACTCCTTTGCTTTGCCAAAGTATGTAGGGGTTTTCAAAAAAGTGCGCCATGATGCAATGGTGGGGACATGGATGGAAGCAAGGGCAGAGTGCTATTCAAAGCCACCAAAAAAATATGTGACAAAGTCATACACTGAGTTAGACCCTGTTCTTGGGTACTACAAGGGAAGAATGCAGGTAATAACGGAAAAACCAGACGCAGTGTATACAAGGTGTACTAAAAACATAGCTAAAGCAGCGAGCAAAGAGAGGGAGGTTTTTACAGTTATAACTAACTCGCATGCAAGCGTGGTAAAGGTTAATCCAGGATATTTGGAGCCAAGTGAGGAATCAAAAAATACCGGTGTGATGTATCATTACTACATGCGTGTGGAATAAAGTGCGAGTACATAGTAGTCTTTTTATTTTTTAATTTCCAACAGGATGAACAGAATAAGTTTTATATTGTTAGCGTGTAGCAAATAAATTATGGGAATAGAGGATGCTTTTGCCGGGTATGATTACACAATAATAGAAGAAAAGCCGAGGAAAGCAAAGTATGGGGAGGCCAAACTTAACAGCGTAGTAGGCGAGGTATTCTCCCGGATGAACATAAAAAATCTTTACGAGCATCAGGCGCGCGGTATAGAGCTTTTGCAGAAAGGAAAGAATGTTGTTATAGAAGCGCCGACCGCTAGCGGAAAGAGCGAGGTATACATTTCCAGGATGATTGAGAAAGCGCTGGAAGGAAAAAACAGCATTATTGTTTATCCAACGAAGGCGCTTGCCCGGGACCAGTTGAAGAGGTTTGAAAATTTCAGGCTTTATGGGATAAGGGTTGCGGTTTATGATGGGGATACGAGCCAGCATGAACGAGAGAAGATAAGGGCAAAGCCGCCGCATATACTCATGACCAACATGGACATGCTCCACCACATCCTTATAAACAACAGACTTTTTACAGAGTTTTTGAAAAACCTGGAGCTTTTTGTTCTTGATGAACTGCACATCTACTCGGGGATATTCGGCGCGCACAGCGCGAACATAATAGAGAGATTAAAGAGGGTGGTAAGGAAGAGGTTCGGCAAACAACTTCAGTTTGTCGCGACCTCCGCGACCATTGCGAACCCGAAGGAATTTGCAGAGACCATCTTTGGAGAAAGGTTTGAGCTTGTGAAAGGAGAGAGCGCTCCCTCAGGAAAAAGGATCCATGTAATCGTTGCGCCGGAGGAAGAGAGCTACACAACCGCAGCACTGAAAATAGCAAAAAAGCTCGAAAAAAGAGGACTGATATTCGGTAATAGCCACGGGGTTGTTGAAAGGATGGGAATAATGGCCAGGGATATGGGAATAAATTTGGCTGTTTACAGAAGCGGTTTGAGCGAAAAGGAGAGAAGAAAAATAGAGGGTGAGTTTAAGGAAGGAAAATACGATTGGCTCGCAACAACCTCAGCGCTTGAGTTGGGGATAGACATCGGAAGCGTGGATGCTGTAATTCTGGCAGGATATCCCGGAACAATAACAAGGGTGAAGCAGAGAATAGGAAGGGCAGGAAGGAAAGGGCAGGATGCTTATGGAATTTTTGTTGCGAGGGAAAGCCCTCTCGATTATTATTTCGTTGACAGGCCAAAGGAGTATGTGGAAGGAAAGGTTGAAAGCTGCTACGCAAATCCGCAGAATGAGATAATAAGAAAGTTCCATGTGCTGGCAAAGGCAAAGGACTTGCTTCTGGAAAAAAACGAAGAGGATGAGAAAATAGTAGGAGAACTGATAAGAGAAGGGCTGATGAAAGAGTGGGGAAATTTTTATTCCGTGACAAAGGAGGGAGCGAGGGTAGTTAGGATGCTGAACATACGGGGGATAGGGGAAAATGTTTCCATATATGATGAAAACAACGAGTACATAGGAAACAGGGAAACTTACATGGCGATAAGCGAACTGTTCCCGGGCGCGCTTTATCTTCATGGTGGGAGGGCGTATGTTGCAAAGGAGCTGAACCTTGAGGAAAAAATCGCAAAAGTAGAAAGGTATTTTGGTGAGTTGAACGAGTACACGAAAGCGTTAAGGGAGAAGGAGGCAGAGGTTTATGAGGTTTTGGCTGAAAGGGAGGTCGGGAGGTTTAATGTCGGTTATGGGAAGGTGCACATAACAGATAGCGTGTTTGGTTTTTTGGTTAAGGATATCTACTCCGGGCGTAGAATTTCGGAACATATTTTTGAGAAGCCGTATGTTTTTGAGTTTGACTCCTATGCGATGTGGATAGATTTGGATGAGTTGGTTTATGAGATCGGAGAGTTTGGGGATGGGTTGCATGCATTTGAGCATGTGAGCATAAACATAACCCCTGCGATAACAGGAAGCGATGCAAAGGAATTGGGAGGGATAAGCTACCCTTCCGGAAGGATGTACATCTACGAAGGCGTGCCTTACGGAACCGGATTGACGAAAGTTGTTTTTGAAAGGTTCGAGGAGGTTGCTGAGATGGCGTATGAAAGGCTTAGGAAATGCAAATGCGAAAAGGGCTGCCCAAAATGTATCCTTGACCCGAACTGCGGAAACGACAATAGGTTTTTGGACAAGGAGGCCGGGATTGAGATAGGAAAAGAGATTGTAGAGAGGATAAAGAAAATAAAGAGAAGGTGATCGATTGGTTAGTAAGTTTAAAAACCTGCCTGCAAAGAATTTAAATTCTTTTTGCTGAAAATACAGCGCTTTTAATTTTTCTGGGGTGGGCTCATGCCGGTAACAAAGATAAAGAAGAGAGACGGAAGGATCGTACCGTTCGATAAAGAAAAAATCACCAATGCTATCTGGAAGGCAGCACAGGCAGTAGGTGGCAAGGACAGAAAAGAAGCAGAAAGGCTTGCGGATATTGTCACGAAGATAATAAATAAGAAATACAGCGATGAAAACCTTCCTGGAGTGGAGGATATTCAGGATATTGTGGAAAAAGTGCTCATAGAGGAGGGGCACGCAAAAACGGCCAAGGCCTACATTCTTTACAGACACAGAAGGGCTGTGGAAAGGGAGCTCGCAAAGATAATGGGGGTAAAGGACGACTTAAAACTTCCGCTCAACTCCCTACAGGTTTTGCAGAGAAGATACCTCTTGAGGAATGAAAAGGGGGAGATAATAGAAACCCCAAGCCAGATGTTCAGAAGGGTGGCGGATTACATTGCCTCAGCAGAGAGAAATTACGGTGGCGACGACCGGGTTGTGAAGGAGTACGCAGATGCTTTCTACGAAATAATGGTAAACTTTGAGTTCATCCCAAACTCGCCAACCCTCATGAATGCCGGAACACCGTTAGGCCAGCTTTCTGCGTGTTTTGTGTTGGGTATAAAGGATGATTTGAACGATATTTTCGATGCAGTAAAGTATACTGCCCTTATACACAAAACAGGTGGAGGAACAGGGTTTGCGTTTTCGTTCCTGAGACCAAAGGGGGATATAGTGAAGGCAACATCTGGAGTTGCGTCCGGTCCGCTGAGCTTCATGCGCGTTTTTGATGTTGCAACGGATGTGATCAAGCAAGGAGGAAAGAGAAGGGGGGCGAACATGGGTATCCTCCACGTTTGGCATCCGGATATTGAGGAGTTCATAACGATGAAGCAGACGCCGGGTGTTATGGAAAACTTTAACGTGAGTGTTGCCGTTGATGATAAATTTATGAATGCTGTTGAAAAGGATGAGGAATACGGGCTGATAAACCCCAGGACGGGTGAGGTGGTAAGAAAAGTAAGGGCAAAAAGTCTTTTTGAGTTGATTACCTATTCTGCATGGAAGAGCGCAGAACCGGGCGTGCTGTTCATAGACACCATAAACCGGACAAACCCAACTCCAAAATATCCAATCCATTCAACTAATCCATGCGTAACCGGGGATGCATTGGTAACAACTGACGAAGGGCTTGTGAGAATGGATGCTGTCCACAACCCGCACAATGTTTTGACAATGGATGGCAGCTACAGTAGGATAGAATGGGCTGGAAAAACAGGATATAGGGATGTTTATTCTGTTGAAACCGAAGGGGGCTACAGCGTTAAAGTTACAGATGACCACAAGATACTTACCTTAGATGGATGGAAAAAAGCAAGAGAATTGGGGAAGAACGACTTTTTGGTTTTGCAATCGCCAGGAAAGTTTGGAAAAGTAAAAATGGATAGGGAAATGGCAATGACGCTCGGGTGGCTTACTGGAGATGGAACGATAACAAGCGATGGAAGGGTTATTCTCTATTTCAACAAAAAAGAAAAGAAAAAAACGCTGGGTGTTCTGAAAAAATATCTGGATGGGTTGAACGGAAACCAAATAAAGCCGCAGGAGTATGGCAATACGATAAGAATAAAATACTCAAAGAAAATTACAAGGATTCTTGAAAAATTCGGAGCGAAAAAAGCAAAGGCCGAAGACAAAGAAGTTCCTGAAGCGGTGCTTAGAGGGGACAGGGAAACAGTAAAACATTTCCTTTCAGCGCTCTTCTCTTCACACGGTTCTGTCCAGGGAAGCAGGGAAAAAGGCGTGAGCATAAGGCTGTCATCAAGCTCTGAAAAACTTTTAAGGCAGGTGCAGGTTCTGCTTCTGCAGTTCGGAATACTTTCCAAGATATACTTGAAAAGAAGGAAGGCAGGCAGAAAACTCATGCCTTCCTCAAACAGAAAAAAGCAGAAAATCTACAGGTATAAGGAGCAGCACGAGCTTATCATAAGTAGGGGAAGCATGTTCAGGTTCATGAAAGAAGTAGGGTTTTGCACGGAAGAAAAAAACAAAAAATTCGAGAAGCTGAAGCCGGAAAACATATACTACGATTCAGCGGAGCTTTCTAGAGTAAAAAATATCAAGTATGTGGGAAAGGAGGAGGTTTATGACCTGATAGAACCAAGAACGCATTCTTTCTCAGCGAACGGAATAATAGTCCACAACTGCGGTGAGGTCCCGATGCCGGATTATGAATCCTGTAATCTTGGGAGCATAAACCTTGAAAAGTTTGTGGAGTTGGACTGGAGCAAGATCGACTGGCGAAAAAAGGTTAATTGGGAAAGACTAAGGTATGTTGTAAGAATAGCCACGCAATTTTTGGATAATGTAATAGACCTTAACAAATACCCGCTACCTATAATTGAGAAAGCAACAAAAAGACATAGAAGAATAGGGCTCGGCGTGATGGGTTTTGCAAACATGCTCTATAATATGGGGATCAGGTACGGCAGCCCTGAAAGCCTTGAGGTTGCTGAGGGAGTGATGAAGTTCATAACAGAAGAAGCGAGAAAGATGAGTGTTGAGTTAGGAAGGGCAAGGGGTTCTTTCCCGGAATTTGAGAACAGTGTATGGAAAGAAAAGTACGATGCGATGAGGAATGCAACGGTGACGAGCATAGCGCCCACTGGAACGATAAGCATGATAGCGAACACAAGCTCTGGAATAGAGCCTGTTTTTGCACTCGCGTATTTCAAGATTGTGATGGATGGAACAAGACTTTACTATGGAAACAGTATATTCGAGCATGTGTTAAAGGTAAGAGGACTCTATTCCGAAGAGCTTATGAAAAAAGTGATAGATGAAGGAAGCGTCCAGAATACAGACCTTCCAAAAGATATCAAGGATGTTTTTGTGACTGCTTACGATATTTCACCGGAACAGCATGTTAGGATGCAAGCTGCTTTCCAAAAATACACTGATCTGGGCGTTAGCAAAACTGTGAATATGCCTCCCGAAGCAACGGTCGAGGATGTTAAAAATGTTTACATGCTCGCATGGAAAACCGGGTGCAAGGGAATCACGATTTACAGGGAAGGGAGCAGGGGGATTGCTGTAATAGAGAGGGTAAAAACCATAAAAAAACAGGATGAAAATGGTAAAAATGAAAAAGACGATGAATGAGGTGGGGAAATGACAACTTTAAGCGTAATTAAGGCAGATGTTGGGGGATTTCCCGGGCACAGCAGGGTTCATGAAGAGCTGATAAAGATTGCCAATAAAGAGCTGAGCAAAGAGAAGGGAAAAACTCTTGTAGATTTTTTCGTTGGGAATTGCGGCGACGATCTGGAATTAATAATGACGCACAAGAAGGGAGTGGACAGCAAGGAGGTGCACGGACTTGCCTGGAGTGTTTTTGAGAAGGCCACTGAAAAAGCAAAGGAACTAAAGCTCTACGGTGCTGGGCAGGATCTCCTTGCTGATGCATTTTCCGGGAATATAAGGGGGGCTGGGCCAGGAGTTGCTGAGCTTGAGTTTGAGGAAAGGAAGAGCGAGCCGGTTATTGTTTTCATGGCGGACAAAACAGACCCGGGGGCTTTTAACCTTCCTATGTACAGGATATTTGCAGACCCGTTCAACACCGCCGGTTTGGTGATAGACCCAAACATGCACGATGGATTTAGGTTTGAGGTATGGGATGTTTACGAAAGCAGGAAGGTTTTCTTCAATACCCCGGAAGAGACATACGACATGCTTGCGCTTATAGGCGGAAGAAGCAGGTACATAATAAAAAGAGTATATCCAAGAAAAGGAAACAAGGTTCCGGAAAATGAAGCGGTTGCAGCAGTGAGCACTGAAAAAATAAACCTAATTGCAGGAGAGTACGTTGGAAAGGACGACCCGGTTGCGATTGTGAGGGCCCAATCCGGCCTGCCAGCTGTTGGGGAGATTTTGGAGGCATTTGCATTTCCTCAACTCGTAAGCGGATGGATGAGGGGAAGCCACTGCGGTCCGCTCATGCCGGTTTCGATGAAGGATGCAACACCGACAAGATTTGATGGGCCTCCGAGGATAGTTGCGCTGGGTTTCCAAATAGCAAACGGAAAACTGATAGGACCCGCGGATATGTTTGAAGACAAGGCATACGATTTAACGAGAATGAAAGCGCAGAAGATTGCTGAGTACATGAGAAGGCATGGCCCGTTTGAACCACATAGGTTGCCGGCAGAAGATATGGAATACACGACACTTCCGAAGGTGCTGAAAAAACTCGAGGGAAGGTTCCAAAAAATATAAATAAAGTGAATGCCTATGGGGCGCGAGCTTCCGGTTGAATTGCCTTTAATTTTAGTAAAAAGGGGCAGCCCTGCGCTCTTTACCCATCATTCAAACGGAAAAGCGGCGTTGTCTAGGAGAGAGATCGTGCCTTTGCTGGAAGAGCCAGATTTTGCGGTATTTTCGGCTTTGAGAAAAAGACCCAAGCTAATACTTTTTGACCTGAATAGAACCGTTACGCAGGACGAGCATTTTATCCCAAGATACTACAAGAAAATAGAGGAGAATGTGTTTACGCTTGAAGGCCTTACCTACTCGGATATAATGAAGTTGAGGGAAAGCATAAGGAACCTTGGCAGCAGTGGGTGTATATACACGGATTATAACTGGTTGATTGTTGAGGATGCAAGCGTGTATGACCACGAAAGGCATATGGTGATATTCCCAAGCGGAAGGGTGCTCAGTGACCCTGAAAAAGTTGATTACTATCTTGAAAGAAGGACGGTCTTGCCGATAGTAGACAGGCACGTGCAGTACATTGCCCTTTTTGCAAGAAGAGGGATTGAAGAACCAGACTTCATAAAGTTCGCCGCCCAAGCAGCCAGAGAAACGGCAAGATGCACCAGGATGATCTATCCGGGAGAAAATGACCTTTTATACGAATTTCTCACAGAGTACGAAGACGTTCACAAATATATCGTCACGGATAATTCAAGGGAAATCGCAGTTGAGTATATATCGGCGATGGGTCTCCTAGAGGCTTTCGATGGCATATGGGCGAAGGCAGAAAAACAGGAAAATTATTCTAATATAATGAGGACATTAATGAATAAGCACGGGGTGGATGCAGATGAGGTTGCTGTTGTTGGGGATTCTTACTTTTCCGATATCCTTCCTGTGCTTGCAAGCTATTCTGAAGCTTTCACTGTCCATATTACTAACGGAAAGCCACCTTATGACCTGTACGGAAAATACGGGTATCCCTCGATGATTGCGAGAAAGATAAACGGCTTCTTTGAGTACCTTGCGGCACACGAGAGTGATAAAACAAGCACGATATTTATTCCACAAGTATTGAAAGAACTTTAATTTTTGTCCCGCCTTTTTTTATCACGAGGTTGGCATTCAGCAGAGACCTCGCCATTGTAATCAGCTCCTTTTCGTCAATCGGATAGTTCGCGGGGATGGAGATTTCTACTTCAGTGATTTTCTCCTGTGCGTATGGCTTGAGAATTTCCATTATCTTCATGAGAATGGAAAGCTCGTGCTCATGTTCCATGGATGCTCTTTGCCTGTTACGTTTTTAATTGTTTGAGTTAGACAATTAGCGAACTTATTTGTAGAAACGCATAAAAACTTTTTGGTTTAAAAAAACAACGCGTTGGAACAAACCAATTGGTTTGTGGTTGCCTGGAAACAGGTCCTATCTCATAACTTCCTTCGGGAAGTTATGGGAGATTTATCTTTCCTTCGGGAAAGATAAAGCAGGCCAATTGGGTTTAAACAATTATTGTCCCTCCCTTTTCTTTTATGGCTTCTCTAAAATTATCAAATGAACATATTATACTCTTTCTTCCTTTTTTTGATCTTGAGAATTCCAACGCCGCTTCAATTTTTGGTGCCATGTTTCCTTCCCCAAACTTCCCTCTCTCAAGAAGTTTTTTCGCCTTCCTCCAGCTGATTTTTCTTATTGGTTTTTGGCCCGCCTTTCCAAAGTTGATGTAAGCATACGGAACATCGGTGAGAATCACAAGAAGGTCAGCGTTTATCTTTTTCGCAAGCAGTGCGCTTGCCCTGTCCTTGTCTATTACGCCTTCCATGCTCTCAATTCCGTATTTTTTTCGGATAACCGGTATACCGCCACCGCCGCATGCAACAACTACAAACCCGGAATCCAACAAAGAAACTATACGATCTTTTTCTTCAATGTCAACCGGAATTGGGGAAGAAACAAATTTCCTCCACCCCCTACCCTTTTCATACATCAAGTCGCTGCTTATCTTTTTCTTGTATACCGGACCCACGGGTTTTGTTTTCTGAAAACTTTTGGGGTCTTTTGCATCTACAAAAACATGGGTGATGACAGCAACCGCTTTTTTTCCTCTATTTGTGAGGGCAGAAACTATCCAGTGTCCTATCTGACCTTGGGTCATTGCGGTTAGAACAGCAATCGGCATTTTCACCTTGCTGCCTTTCTGCTGAAGAAGAAGGTTCCCAACCTGCGGGCCGTTTCCATGGGTAATTACAACCTCATTTTTATTCAGTATAGGCAAGATCTCAAAAATTGCCCTCTCAACATTTTTCCTTTGTTCCCCTTCCTTCCCTTCTTGGCCTTTTTTTATTAAAGCGTTCCCACCTAAAGCAACTACAACCCTCATATAAAACTAGGATGGAAAAAGAATAAAAACTATGCCTTCTGTCTATCTAGCATTGTTTCATTCTTTCCATTCATTCCTTTTCCTTTTTTCCGGACAAACTCATCATGTTTTTCCTTAAGATCACTGAGCCCATCTTTTATGAGCTTTATTCCGATTGGTAGGAACGCAATACCGAAGGGTGCAATCCAAGGCATGGAAAGGACGCCAAAACCGAAAACAGTTAACCCCGCGATCCCTGTTCCCATGCCACTCCAAAATTTCACCTTGCTTTTGATGACCCTTGTTTCCCCTAGAGAAGCAAGCATATCGCGCGCAAGCCCAACCTTCGCAGAATCCAATTTGTACTTTATGTACTCATACCGGCCACCGTCAAAATTGTGCAGATAAAATTCAAGATGCTTCGCTTTTTCGTATTTTTGCTTTGGGTGTATTTTTTCTTCTGTAATCTTATCAATTGTTCTTTCTATGAGAGAAAGGTATGCCCCATATAGATCTTCTAACTCTCCTTTTAAGGAAAAATAGGTTTTGTTCTGAAGTTTGTTAAGCATGATTTCAATCTCCTTTGCTAGCTCTATTCCTTCCTCTGAGTTTCCATCAAATTTTTTCGCAAAGTCTGTTAGTTGTTTTGCACGTTCTTTCGTTATTTCTTTATCAACAAGACAGGCCATTTGCTCGATTATCTTTGAGACCTCACGCTCTACTTCATTCCACTTCCACCCTGTCCCACCAGTTGAAATACCATCCACAAACCTATTCACAATCCCTTCATCAGAAAATCTCTTCATGAGCTCATCTCTTATGTACTTTATGAATTCACCTTTTTTCCCCTCAGGTATAACGGCATAAATCTTCCCATCTCGCTCAACAAAAGAGACAAACCCATAAGGCCTCTTAAATTTATGCCCAACCTCTTCTAGCATTCTATCATAGGCTTTTTTGTGATCGTCTGGGAGGGTGGTCTTAAACTTTTCATGTAGCTCCTTTATTCTCTCAAACCTCTTTTCAATACTCCCGCCCTCTTTCTTTATTTCATCATCTGTGAATGGTAGATCGCCCTTCCTTTCCCGCAACTCTTTGAAAAACATAAGCAATTCAAAATACTCCACCTGTTCTTTTTCTATTCTTTCGATTAGTTTTTCATCTATTTCTTTATTCAAGTTTTTTATAACTGATTCAACCTTTTTCTGATCTTTAATCTTATCTGCACCGGTGTTTTGGATTACCCATTTTATACGCTCACCCAATCCTAAGCTCTCATACATTGTCTCTGCCATTTTTTCTAAATCCTCATTTGAGCTGTTCTCTCTCAACAAGTAAATCCTCAACTCAAGCTGATAAATAAAAAGGCCGGCGTGAAAATTAATACCACCCTCGCCTATATACACATATTCATGGTTTTCTATCGCTTGTTTTATGGGTTGGATGTACTCCTCTATGTATTCTTTTACCTTAAGTTTCTCTGCTTCTTTTTCTACCTGATCGAGTAAGCTAATAGTTTTGTGAATATGCTTACTTTTTGGTAGGTCCTTTGAGCAAAAATATAGATTTTTTATTTTTATTATTGACCTCCCAAGCTCGAGCAACCTTCTCTCGACTTCAAACTCCTTGCTTTCTATATTTTTAATAACATTTTCCCACTCATTTTTGACAGTAGCTTCATCTATGCTTAAATCCAGCGTAAGGCCTGACTGCTCGTAAAGCTTTTTTGGCTCTTTGAGGTATTTTTCGTATACCAAATCAGCTACGAATCGCTTAAGTATCAGATACTCTGGCCCTCCTGGCTCCAGATCCAGAAGGTACTTATATATTCCCTCGTATGTAGTAAATTTTGGTGGATTGGGTAGGTTTGACATAGTTATAATTTATGAATCAGAATGTTTTTAAATGTTTAGAATGACAGTTTTAAAAGAGTTATCTGAACAAAAGAGATAGACATGGGTATGTAAGGGGCCGTGAGGTAACCTGGTATCCTGCGGGCTTCGGGAGCCCGTTATCTGTGTTCGAATCTTTTTGGATGGCCTTCCAAAAGGCGAGTATCACAGCGGCCCCATACAAAGATTTACTATTTTTAGCTATATGCGAAGTGCAGCAAAGAATAAAGCGATAAGGCCAAGAAACATCGTATAAAGCAAGACCTTCCGCGTGAAGCGTGCGTAATCCTTGCTCGGGTTTTTGTAAAACGTAACGGCAAAATAGATCACAGATGCATAGGATGAAAGGAGGGCGATCAGACTAAGCACCGAAAGGCTAAGATAGTTAATGAAAGGGTAAACCGATATCGGGATGAAAAGGATAAGAAATACCGAGGCCAGCATGGCTGCGTTTTTTCTTCCGATCATTATCGGGAGGGTTTTCGATTTTCTTATTTTTTTGTCCCCTTCCATATCTTCTATATCCTTTATTATCTCCCTGGCCATACCGATGATAAAGGCCATGAGAAAGAGGATGTAAGCTATCGGTTTTATCTCGGGAGAAACAACGACTGAAGCAAATATGAACGGGATGCCCATCGATGCTGCAACCGTTGCATTCCCCAAAAGTGCCACGTCCTTAAGCCATATATTGTATACAATGGAAAGAAGGACAAAAATTAGGGTTATGGAAAAGGCGTTCTCGTTTATATAAGAAGAGAGGAGAAGGGAGATGGCAAAAGATATAAACGCAAAAACAATCACGGATAATTCACTTATTGCACCCCTTACAAGAGGCCTGTCAAATCTTTTGTTTATCCTATCTGTCTCAACATCTAAATAGTCATTAAGGGAAAAAGCACCCATCTCTGCAAAAAGCGGAACGAGAAGGCTAATGAGTATTACATCCGTAATGGCAGGAGGGGAACCAAGAACTATGGATTCGCAGATGTAAACCGCAAAGGCGAGCATTATCGCATGGTCAAACCTCGTTAGCTTGAGGTACTCATTTACAGTTTCGAGGATGCCCATAATCCTATGCATGTGGCATATAATAATTGGAATGTTTTTAAATGCTTACTTTCAATCTATTCCATGAATTTTCTCATATCCGAACCTGAGTACAAACTGGAGGAGGCAGATGTTGTTGTTTTGCCCATAGCTTATGAAGAAACTGCGAGCTTTAGAAAAGGAACGCGAAATGCACCGCGGGAGATAATAAAAGCAAGCCATGCGGTAGAGGAGTACGATACCGAGCTCGGAAAGGAAGTTTGCTATGAGATTAAGATAGCCACCCATCCGGTTGTAGAACTTGACGGCCTGAAGCCAGAGATGGCAGCCGAAAAGATATCCCTCATAAGCTCAAAGTTGAGGAATAAATTCGTCGTAAGTATAGGCGGGGAGCACTCCATTACCTATGGCCTTCTAAAGGATAGAAAACCAGATTTTTCCATTCTTTACATAGACGCGCATCCAGATTTAAGAAACGAACTTTACGGAAATAGAATCTCCCATGGCACAGTTGCGAGAAGGTTGATTGAGGCCGGGTATAACATCGTTTTTGTTGGGGCAAGGGCTATGAGTATAGAGGAGGCGCATTTCATAAAGAAGCATAATCTCGAGGTTTTCTATGGGAACGATTTTAAGATAGAAGATGTTGTCTCAAATCTAAGCGATTACGTGTACATCAGTATAGACGCTGATGGGTTTGATCCATCGGTATTCCCGAGCGTTGGGACACCTGAACCGGGTGGGATAACCTGGGATAAAGGGGTTGGATTGTTGAGGGCTGTTGCTAAGACAAGGGAGATTGGAGGATTTGATTTTGTTGAGGCAGTTCCGGAGGAGAACAGGACAACGCAGTTTGTGGGCGCAGAGCTTATATACAAGCTGATAGGGTACAAATTTTTTCTTTAGACCTGCGCACAACCCTCTTTGAATTTTCTAAATAGGTTGACAACATCGTTTTCCATATCAACATAGGATTCATACCCAAACTCTTTATACGCTTGGAAGGCGAAAGGATGCGGGCTAAAATGCCTCACGCTTATGGTAAACCCCTCTATGTTCGCCGAAGCAAAACTCTCCCCATGTCTACCGTATACCTCCTCCATTTTCTTTGATGCGAGCGCATCCTCTTTCTTAACAATTCTGTTTTCTATGTTTTCGTGTAGAAAGGTGAAACTTATGGTTTTTTCTTCAAAACTTCCCAGCACAAGATTTTCAAGCTTAAGTGAGCCGGAAAAGGAAATCCGTATCGATTTCTCCAAAATTTGAAGAGATGGATTCTCAAGTTTGAAATGAAGGTAGTGGGCAAAAAAATTCATCCCTTGTGCAAAAGTCACGTGCTTAGAAAGAAGGTAAAGGCCATCCTCCGAAAAGTAAAGGGCTGTCGTGGAACCATGGGAAAATCTAGGGCTGAGCCTTTTTCCATCCAGATGGATTGGTTGGAAGTACTCAAGAGGTCTCGCAAAAGGCATTTTTGCCTCAAAAAGAAAAACATCGTTTCTTGAAAAAATTTTTCCATAGCAGGATGCCTTTAGTGCATCTATGTCTGAAGAAAGTTTTTTTGTATTCTCAAGCCATTCCCTATCGCTCTCAATCAAACGCTGAAGGTTTTTTGTGTATGAAATCGGCAATGCCATTATTTTTTCACCACTTCAACCTCAAGTTCCGGAATGGAATTTTTTACGTTTAGAAGAATGAGTGCCTTCCTATTCTCAAAATCTTTTTTTCCTATGCTGACCGTGGCGCGTTTTTTATCAATCCTAATATCAGCCTCTATACCCAGATCATCAAGAAGAAGAGCAAGCTTCTCTTCTGGTTTGCTCGCAATATCAACCACCCTTACCTTGTACCTTACCTTTTTGCCGGCAAGTGGATGGTTAAAATCAACCATGACCCTTCCACCACTTACACTTTTAACAACTCCATAAAGTCTACCGGCGTTTGTGTCCATATGAACTACTGTGCCCGGCTTCGCATCCACGCCAAACCTCGCAAAATCCCTAAGGGGCATAACCTTTACGAGGTCTTTAATTCTTTTTCCGAACGCCTCATCAGGTGGCAAGACCACCTCCTTTTCTTCCCCCTTTTTCATTTTTTCAATAAGCTTTTTCAGACCCGGGATCATGACAGCTTTTCCAAAAACAATGAGTAAGGGTTTTTCCTTTCCGTGCAGCTTTTTTGCAACCTCCCCTCTTGTAGAATCAAAAACATTTCCTTTCTCATCCCTTCCTTCCAGTTCTATGAGTACAAAATCCCCTTCCTTTACCATCATCATCAGCCCCACCAAAGCACCGTTGCCTTTTTAAATTTTTCAACCATTTTCATAAAAGTGATTGTATGGAGCAGAAAACATTATTAAAGATTATCGTTGTTGCCGTTGCGCTTTTTTTTATGCTCGAGACCGTGGCCATCGTTGTTATCGGGAATCCTTCAAAAAACACCACTGTAGAAAGATATGAAGCATCTGGAATTGTAGAAGTAACTGTGGTGAAGTACTATCCCTACCTTATTACCCCAAGCCATGTTAATGAAAGCATGAAAAAAGAGCTTCTTGTGATTGACGGTGTGGACAGGATAGAAGAGGAAGCAGAGGGAACTGTGATATCTGTAAAAGAATCAAAATATGTTTTTCCGGTTTACCGGTTTTTGAAAGATAGGGGGATGAACGCATACACAAAGGCGCAGGTGTATTTCCCTGGCCAACTCAATCTAGGGAATAAAACAGCGTACCTTCAAGGAGGGGTGACAATTATGGTAGAGCCGTTTGTGGATGAAAACCAGCAAGTGAGTATGCTCACAAGGGTGCTGGTGGAGAATGGAAGGGTTGTAAGTTTATATGAATTGAAGCCGGTTTCTGAGAAGAAGGAGGTACTTTTCAAAGGAAAGGTAGAAAACGAGATAGGGAAAAAATATGTTATAATCGTTCCATGGGAGAACAGGACGATTACAGCGAAGGATTTAGGTGTCGAAAACGGCAGCATTGAGTATAACATAAACAATTATGTAGTAATAAGCTCACAAAAACCCATCAGCGAGAAAAAGGAGTATGTAACGGCGATCGGTGAGGGGGTGCTTATTGTAAAACAGAACTTCACAAACAAGACTGCGGTTTTGAATGACTACTCTTCATATGGAAATATCACCTTCCCGGACTCTCGGATAATCGTATCGACAAACCAAAGTATTAAGGATATTCCTTTCCCATTACAGGAACACTGGGTTTATGCCGCGAGGGTCTCTCCGGAAAATTATACCTATCATGAAATTGTTGTCGGATACGAAAGCCCAGTAAAGCTAGAGGTGGGTGATGAGATAAGCATTTTAATGAACGCAACAACAACCGGGAGCACAGTAATTTCGATTGAGTAATTCTCTTATCCTTTCTTCACCTTTTATTTTCTTTATGTACCGCGCAACAGAAGGAGGAACATACCTTTGCCAGCCATGGCCTTTAACCATCAGATTTCTTATCCGCGTCCCTTCGTACACTCTTCGCATGTATGCACCGGTATTTTTTACTTTATAACCTGCGCTTTCAAAAATTCTTCTCACCCAATCATTGTTTGAAAAAACAACATCTATCTTTTTTACTTTTTTGAGAATCGTCCTAAGCCAAACGTTATCGTCCTCCACATCGTCTATTGGAACTATCCTTACCTTAATTCCGTGCTCCTTTGCAGCCATGCAAACCATTTTTACCCTTTCTGCAATGGTAAAGGGATTATCCGTAGTAAAGCTTTTGTTTGCACTTCCGATCACCACAAAAATTTCATCGTAATTTTTTGCTATTTTTTTAAGCGCATAAAGATGGCCTTTATGAAAAGGCTGAAACCTACCTATAAAAACCGCTTTCATTGGGGCTATCCTCCTCTGAGCTTTAGCTCTACAAGCTTCGACTCCCCTCCAACCCTTGAAACTCCGATTACAGCGTTCGCATTTGAAAGTACAATGTCATTATGGCTTGCGAGAATAAACTGCACGTCTTTCAGGGATCTCAAAAGTTCTACAAGCCTCTGGCTGTTAAGCTTATCCAGGGGTGCATCCACCTCATCAAGAATGTAGAATGGCGTTGGCTTTACAAATTGCATGGCGAATATGAACATTAGCGAAACAAGGGCCTTTTCCCCTCCGGAAAGCGCGTTAAGGGAAAGCTCCCTATCGTTGTGTATGATTTTTATATAAAGCCCGCTGTTGAAAGGGTCATCGGGTTTATCCAAGTAAAGATGGCCCTTTCCTATATCCAACTTTGAGAAAAGGGTTTTGAAGTTTTCATTTACCTTATTGTAGGCTTCAAAGAACGCTTCTTTTTTTCTCATGTCTATCTCATTTATCACAGAGATTATTCCCTCCTTTTCGTCCTTAAGCTTATCTATTTTTGAAGCCACTTCACCAATCTCAGCGTTGAGCTTTTCGTACTGCTGAGGCGCAGCAAGGTTCACCTCTCCTGATTCGGAAAGTAATTTTAGCTCCCTTTCGGCATTCTCAACCATGGATGAAAGCTCATCCTTGGTTCCTTCTATTTTTGAAAATTCCCCTATCCTTACCTTCTCGGCATTGAGGTCCTCAAGCCGGGTTGTAAGGGATGCGATGGCAACTTCTATCTTTCCGATTTCTTTCTCAATCCTGAAAATTTCATTCCGCGATTTACTGCTCTCTGCCCCTAGGTTCTGGAGCCTTTCCTCCATCTCGCTGAATTTTTTCATTATCTCGTCTACTTTCTTCCCATGCCTCCTAAACTCCTCCTCCTGTTTTTGAAAATCCTCCTGCTTTTTTTTCAACTCCGACTCCATCAGTTTTATTTCGCTCTCTTCCTTTTCTATTGCATCTTTAATTTTTTTGGATTTTTCTTCAAGCTCAGAAATTTCTGCGGTAATCCTTTCGCTTTCCTCCTCACAACCTGTGATTTTAACCTCAAGAGAGGATTTTTTTGAAGCAAGGTTTATTTTCTCCTGTTCTACGCTTTCGATCTGCTTTTTTAACATTTCTTTCTGGGATTCTAATTCTCTTTCCTTAGAAGTTAGGGCAGTTTGAAGCCCGTACATTTTTTCATATAGCTTAGGTATTTCATCTTCTGCATCATGGATTGCTTTTTGCAGTTCTGCGATCTCATTCTCAATCGCCTTCACCCTTTCTTCATCCACAAGCTCGCCACTTTCTGAAAGCATTCTCTTCCTTTCTTCCAACGCTGATTTTTTTGCCCTTATCCTGGAAAGCTCCTCCCTAAGCTCAACAAGCATTTTTAGATTTTTTTCTCTTTCTTCCTTTATTTCCCCAATCTCCTTCTCAAGTCCTTCGATTGCTTTTGCGGAAACTATTCCCCTTTCCTTTCCTCCGGAAACAACGCCGGAAATCTCAAAAAGCTCCCCATCCAAGGTGACTGCCCTTTTCTTTCCAGTGAGCTTTTTCGCCTCATCAAAATTTTTCACAAGAACGGTATCACCGAAAACATACTCCATCGCTTTTCTGTATTTTTCATCAAAACCGATCATGTTTATTATCGCATCCTTATCCTTTGTTTCGCTCACTTTTAGTTCTTTTAACGGAATGAAGGTAGCCCTACCCGCATCCGCTGCCTTAAGCCTTTCTATAACCTTCTTTGCTACATCCATATCCTCAACTACAATGTAGAGAAGCCTTCCACCACCTGCGGCCTCAACCGCGTTTGCTATTCTTCCATCAAAAGCGATCAGGTCCAGCACTTTCCCATGTATTCCTTTTATGGCATTGGATTTCTTCAACTCATCTATGAAAAGAAGGGCTGGGTTTGTTCTTTGGGGCCCCCCTGCTCTTTTCACAGCAAGGGTCTCTCTTGCTTTCAGCATCCTCCTATCAAGCTCAGCGATCTGCTCATTTATTCTTTTTTCCTCAATAAACGTATTTCTTATCTGCTCTTCTATTTTAATGAGCTCTTCCTCTATCTCCTTGAGCTCATCCTTCTTCGCAACACCCCTTCCCTTAAGCTCTTTGAGAACCGCTATCTTTTCCTTAACGATTGTTTTATTCCCCTCGAGCTGTGCCTCCTTTTTTGTGATCTCTTCATTCACCTTCGCGATCTCTCTTTCGATTTCTCTTACTTCTTTCTCGAGAGCAATGACCTTCGTTTCATCAACGCCAGCAACATCGCCGATTTTTTGAAGCTCGGCCCTGCATTTTCTGATCTCGTTTTGGAGCTCCTTCGTTCTCCCTTTTCTTTTTTCAATCTCCTCTTCAATCTCCTTTACCTGCTCGGTGTTTCTGATTAGATTCCTTCTTTCTGCTGAAATTTTTTCTTCAAAAACCGCGATCTCCCTTTTTAGAGCCTCTATTTTTTCAAAGGCAAGCTCCCTCTCCTTCTTTGCTGAAAGCTCCCTTCCGAGCAGCTCCTTTTCATTGTATATCTTCTTTATCTCTTCTTCGATTTTCGCTATGTTCTCCTCGATCTGCTTTTTTTGCTGTTCGAGAACAGTCTTTTTGTTTTTTTGTCTCTCTATGTCCTTTGTTGTTTTCTCTATTTCCATAAGGATCAGGGTTCCCCTCGCGTTTGTCGCAAGCTCCTTGTTTTTCTTGTAGACCTCTGCTTTTTCTTTCTCCTTTTCAAGCTGTTTTAGATAATTTATCTTTTCCCCAAGTATGAGGTTTGCCTCATCTATTCTCCGCTGAACGATCTCCAGCTCCTTTAGCGCCTCTGCCTTTTTTCTTTCATACTCTCCTATCCCAGCAATCTCATCAATATACTGTCTTCTTGCCTTGCCGCTCAGGGAAGAGATCTTTTCAACCTCTCCCTGTGCAATAACTATTCTTCCTGAATCATCCAGGTTATACTTTCTAAGATACTCCTTTATTTCGTGCAGACGTACCTTTTTTCCATTGAGGGAATACTTTATCTTTCCATCCGTTCTTATCATCCTCTTTATTTCTGCTTTTTTTCCATCAAGAATAAGCGTTACACCCGCAACCCTCGAACCGTGGTTGATGAGGTCATTTACCTTTCTTGCCCTAAGGCTTTTCAAACTTTTTTCTCCAAGAGCGAAACGTATTCCATCGCATATGTTGCTCTTCCCGCTTCCGTTCGGTCCTGCGAGAACATTTATTCCCGGTAGGAGCTTGACATCTGCTTTTTTGAAGGATTTGAAACCCCGTAAAGAAACCTCGGAGATGAAGATTTCGGGAGGCATGATCGTATTTGATAGGTTAGGTTTTTTAATATTTGCAAAAATGGACTTGGATGGACTTGGGGGGATTCGAACCCCCGGCCTCTCCCATGCCAAGGGAGTGATCTACCGCTGATCTACAAGCCCATTTTCTACATTAAAATATAGCATGGAGAATTTAAAAAAATTGCCCATTATTCTGATGGAGAAATGTGGGTTACGCTGTCCCCTCTGAGAAGAATCCTTCCGTACCCCTTCTTTGGCTGTCCGTTCTCATCGAGAAGTTCGGCCTTTTCCAGCACTATGTTCATGTGTACATCGAACGCTGTCATTATCCCTCTAAACTCCTTTCCTCCCTTCAACCCGACTATCACTGACTTGTTTACTGCATTGTTCAACAAATCAAAAGGTCTCACATGCTCACCTCAAAACAACGTGGATTTCTCTGTAGAATGTTTTTTAAGGTTTGCTATTGCGCGGGGTTTAACTACCTCATCAGTATCAACCTATCCGCATAGTGTCTTAGGGCGGCGCTGAACCCGTGCTCAATTCCTATTATTATAATTTCTTTTCCTATTTCCTTGCACCTTCTTATCGCCGGAACAAAATCGGTATCGCGCGTAACAAAAACTATTCCGGTCAAATCCTTCCGGGTTGTTGCGAAAAAAACAGAATCCGTTGCCATGGTGACATCAACATCACCAGAGGTAATAATCGGTGAAAAACCTTGGTTTATGACCGCTTCTATAAGCTTGTCTGATGCGTACTGGTCAAGGTAGACATTCGCTATTACAGGGTCGCCGTATTTTTTAACCTCGCTCAGAACTACTGCCAGGTCAACCTTGCTTCCCTTTCTTATCATGTTCGGGCCATCCACAAAAATAGCCAACCTCTTCGGCTTGCTGAAAAGTTTTTCTAACATGCTCTTCCCTCAAAAAATTTTATACTCTAAAACTTTTTCCATGCTCAATTTAAAAATCTTTGCAGCATTCTCAGCTGTTTTCATTTCCACCTCCTCCTTTCTTTTTCCTAGAACTTCCGAAACATAGAGAATGGATTTTTCAACATCAAGGAATGTTCTTACGATATAAGGCGAATCGGTTTCCACTACAACCCTCTCAAGCCCTGCCTCTAGAATTGCCTCCCTCCTCCCCTTCGAATGAAGGGGTGGGATGGAGAAGTAGGCTTCAAGGTGCTTTAGCGCAAGTTTTGCATGTTTTTTTTCACCGGAAAAGAAATGGAACATCACGGTATTCGCAAAATTTCTCTCCATCAGGACTTCCAGAATCTCATCCATGGACTCGCGCGAGTGGATGACGACCGGGAGGTTTTTTCTTTCGGCAATCTCCAGCATCTTTTCAAAACATTCCTTCTGCATTTTTTTATGGCTCTCTGTTTTTGCCCAGTGATTGTCCAAGCCGATTTCCCCTATCGCATTCGGGCTTTGTTTTTCAATGTATTCCAACCATTCGCTCCGGAATCCGTTTTGCGCTATCTGCGGTGCGATTCCTATGCAGAAAGGAAGGCCATGTTTTTTTGCAAGCTCAACCGTTTTCATGTTCTCTGCATGCGAATATCCGCTCGCAACGGGCAGAACCTTTCTTGTTTTAAGAAGCACCTCGACATTTTTTGTTTCCGTAAGGTGCGCATGCACATCCACTGCCATGGTATAGGTTTAAAAATAATAGGCTTTATAAAATAACGCCGTTTGTTCTTGGTGATAGTATGGCAGAAGGAGAAAAAACATTTGTTCCAGCAAAGGATTTGAAGCCCGGCAAATACATCATAATAGATGACATCCCCTGTAGGGTTGTCAGCATAGATATATCAAAGCCGGGAAAGCACGGTGCTGCGAAGGTGAGGATCACCGCTATCGGGATTTTTGACGGACAGAAGAAGACATGGCTTGGGTCGGCAGACATGGAGGTTGAATCTCCGATCATAAAAAAACTTAACGCGCAGGTCATTTCGGTCAGCGGCGACACCGTTCAACTCATGAATAAGGATACCTATGAAATGTTCGAACTCACAATCCCGGAGGAATTCAAGGGCCAGCTGGAGGAAGGAAAGGATGTTGAGCTTATGGAATCCATGGGAAGAAAGGCAATCGTGAGGGTTTACAAAGGGTGAGGGAATGAAATTAGACGTGAGCGAGCAGAAAGAAAACAAACTTTTGAAAAGAAAGGAAATAACGGCTTATCTTGAGCATGAAGGGACGACTCCGAAAATAGAGGATGTGAGGCAGGCGCTTGTTGAGAAGCTCGGGGTAAACCCTGAACTTCTTGTTGTGCTGAAAGTTGCACAGGAAGCTGGAAAAAAGGTTGCAAGGGTTTTTGCGCGTGTTTATTCAAACAAAGAGGACATGGCGAGGATAGAGCCGAATTATATTCTTGTGAGAAATAAATTAGCGGAAAAGAAGCCAAAAAAGGAGAAAAAGAAAAAGGGTAAGCCTGCGGCAGCAGAGGCTCCTAAAAAGTGATGATTATGGCAGAAGAGAAAAAAACACCTCCAAAGAAAAAGAATAGGGCTCTCATAACGAAGACAAAGCCTTACAAAAAAGGGAAATACTGCCCAAAGTGCGGGCCTGGGTTTCATCTTGCAGAGCACAAGGACAGATTGAGCTGCGGAAGATGTGGGTATTACGAAAAGAAATAGCCCTTAGGGTAGGGGTTGCGCTTCTCTCCTCCCTTCTTTTCATCTTTGCCTTTTTCAACCCTTCCCCTCTTAATGCATACTATCTCCATTCTGCTCTTCTGCTCTTTTCTTTTGCGGTTCTTTTTACGAAGGTTCGCGAGGTTGTTATTCCGAAGAATATTTTTGTTCTTTTAAGGGAAACATTTTTCTGTCTGCTCGCCATTGTTTTCCTTGGAGTGCTAGTATCCATTCTTGCCTATTTTCTTGGAGTGAATGATGTGTATAAAGTTACTGAGAAGGTTGAGGGCTTCGGGGTCTTTCTGGTGTTCATGGCTGTGTTCTTTGTTCCCATCAGCGAGGAGCTTTTTTTCCGGGCTTTTCTTACTGAAAGGATAGGCATTGTTCCTTCAGCAGTAGTTTTCGGGCTTGCGCATTTCTCCTACGGCTCTGTTGTTGAAATCCTTGGCGCGTTCGTAATAGGTTTGGTTTTTGGGTATTTCTACAAAAGGAATAAGTCCATTTCGCAGAATATACTTGCGCATGTAATCTTCAATGTTTGCTCCATTGCGATCGTGAAGAGTTTCTATTAATTTTTAAACATTGCGTGTGCATTTATTTCTATGATAGTCCTCGGAATAGAATCCACAGCACACACAATCGGCATAGGAATCTGCGAGAATGAAAAAATTCTTTCAAACGCGCACCATATATACAAGCCGATAAACGAGGGGCTGGTTCCGAGGAAGATGGCGGACCACCACCAGCAGTACTTCAAGAAGATGCTGGATAAGGCGCTGGGAGAAGCGGGGATAAGAATTGAGGATGTGGATGTGATTGCATGCTCACAGGGGCCCGGAATAGGCTCGCCGCTCAGCTTCGGTTTTTCTATGGGTAAATACCTCTCTGCCCGGTACAAAAAGCCATTCATAGGAGTGAACCATGCGTATGCACACATCGTGATAAGCGAGCTTTTTACAAAAATAAAGAAGGGGATAGTTGTTTATGTCAGCGGCGGGAATACGCAGATTCTTTTTGAGAATAAAGAGGGTTTTTATGATGTGCTCGGCGAAACACTGGATATAGGGATAGGAAACCTCTTCGATTCGTTTGGAAGGGAGATGGGGTTAGAATACGCCCATGGCTCTGTTCTTTCAGAGCTCGCTTCAAAGGGAAGGTACGTTGAGCTTCCCTACACTGTAAAGGGGCTTAACCTTGCATTTTCCGGCCTTTTTACAGCCGCGGTAAAGGCGTTGAAAACAAACAAAAAAGAGGATGTTGCTTATTCATTAATGGAAACAGCATTCTCAATGGTTTGCGAGGTCGCGGAGAGGGCTTTTTACCTGAAAAAGGCAAAGGGTTTTGTTCTCTGCGGAGGGGTCGCGCAGAACAGAAGGCTGCAGGAGATGCTCGCGAAGATGGCGAAGGAAGATGGAACAAGGTTTGGGGTTGCTCCTGATGAGTTCAACAGGGACAATGGGGCGATGATTGCCTATGCCGGCTATCTGCTTTACAAAAAATACGGAACAAAGCCACTGGAATTCTGGAAGCCAATACAGAATTACAGGATAGAAAAAATGGAGGAGATATTCAAATGAACCCATGCTCTTTCTGCGATGGGAAATGTTGTGAAAGCTTTGTCATAACAGTGAGTGCCTTCGATGTTGCGAGGATTGAAAGAGAAACAGGAAAGAGGGCTGAGGAGTTTGCAGAATTGCGTAGGTTAGATATCCTTTTTTATGATGAGGATACGGTTGTTGAAGCCAAAGAAGGAGGGTACACGGGCTATTATCTCCTCGCCTTGAAATCCCATCCGTGCTATTTTTTCGCTGATGGAAAATGCACAATCTATTCTTACCGCCCGCTCGCGTGCAGGGTTTATCCTTTTTCTGAGAATGGAAGGATGAGCAAGAGGGCATTGTGCCCGCTTGTTTCAAAAATTGGTTTTGCCTTCTTTCGCCCATCTAAAAAAATTATTGAAGAGTATAAAAAAGAGAGGGAGGCTTATGCAGAAATAGTTAAAAAGTGCAATGAGAAAAAGCTCGGTAGAGAAGAGGCATTCAATTTTCTGATTGAAAGGGCAAAAACAATGATTTAAAATAATTTACGGAATAAAAACTATCTATTAAGCATCTATTCGCCGGGGTGGCGTAATGGTAGCGTGGAGGCCTGTGGATAACCTTTCTTTGGGTCGCCAAGAAATCGAGCGCGAATGCGCGAGAGACTTGGGCCAAAGGCTCAAGAGGAGCTTAACCAAAGAAGGTTAACCGAAAGCCTTAGGTTCGGGTTCAAGTCCCGGCCCCGGCCTATGTCAAAAAAATTCATAGTAAATGCGATTATATCACTCATACTCATAGCGATAGTAGTGTATTTTTCCGGAGGGATTGAGGTTTTAAGGGAAATAAAAAATCTGGACCTGTTCTATTTGTTTTTGGCCATCCTCTCCCTATTCATAATGTACCTTGCCATGGCTTACAGGATGTTTCATCTCCTTAGGGCCATGAAGGTAAAAGTGAAATATTTTGATGTTCTGAAGGCGCATTTTGCGGGAATGCTTGCTGCGGATTTCACGCCTGCGAGAATGGGGTATTTTGCCTCCTCTGTGGACCTGCACTATAACTACAAAGTACCATCGGAGAAAGCGTTCCTGGTTGCCCTTGGCCCCCAGGTTTTTGATTTTATTACAAAGGTTCTTGGCGGAAGCTTGGGGATCCTCCTCATAGCATCAAAACTTGCGGAGATACAGAACCCAATCTACCTCTATTTCGGGGTGCTTGTGCTCGTTGCGATGATAGCGGTAATGACCCTTCTCATGTTTTCTTCAAGGTTTGTAAAGTTCCTCATATGGCTTTCATCTTTTCTAAAGCACATTCCATTCGGAAGCTTCCTTCTCCTCCCAGTCAATAAACTGTTAAACATGGTTGAAAGGATGCAGGCCCATTCTGGCATAATAATAAAGGAAATGTGGGTGATAATCGCCATGATAGCGATAGCATGGCCTGCGAAGGCATTGAGCTGGTATTTTGTAGCAAAATCCGTTGGGATAACAATAGACAGCGGAATGGATGAATTCATATTTTACTTGCTTTTCCAGCCTATGCTCACCATCCTTGAATTTCTCCCAACCCCAACCCTTGCCGGAATGGGGCTGAGCGAGGGTGGAGCCGTGATGGTCTTAGGGCTCTATGGAATAAGTAGTGCGAAGGCCGCTGCGTTCGCATTGGTCGCAAGGTTCAAAACAACTCTTCTTTCGCTAACCTTAGGAGCAAGCGAAACTGTGGAGCTCGCAAGAAAGGCCGGGGAGGAGTTAAAAAGTATTTTCCAATTCTAATGCCCAAATGCCGGTCGGGAAGAAGGATTAGAACCTAAGCAAGAACGTAGTTCTGTAAATTCTTTTTCCTTCCTTTAAACCAGAAAGCTTTCGGCTCAAAACAGGCTTTAGAGCGAGCTCCTTCAACACCTCTCCAACCTCCTTTGAGGAACCAACATACAAATTCACTCCCTCCTTCAACTTTTCCTCCTTTGTGATAAAAGTTTTTTTCCTTAACATTTTCTCTATCCTTTCCTTTATCCTTGCGTAGGCGTTTGCATCTCCCCTGAACTGGATTATCGCCTCGTAATAACCGCCGGATTTTCTTGAGCACTCCGGACAAATGGTTTCAACAATCTTGAAGCTATAATCTTTCTCCACTCTTGCCATCTCATTGTTGTCTACCCTAAAGTAAAGGATTGCCTTTTTCCGCTCAAAATCAATCCCTCCCCTTTCAAACTTCTCCCCCTTTATCTTACTCATCAGGTATTCTTCTATCTCCTGCTCTGTTGCCTTTTTCCATTCCCCCCTTATCCTTACTCTCTTGCACCTCTTGCATACCTCTATCTGCACATTCTTTGGGATCTCTATTTTCCATTCATAACAATCTACGCAAAAAAGTCCAAGGAACTGCTTCGTCCCTCTTTTTGCTCCGCACTTTATGCAAACGTCCATAAACATTTATATACCCTTGGAATAAAAAAGCTTTCTATGAGGAGGGTTGAGGAAAAAGCAGTAAGGCTTACAAACTACCTAATCGGCCTGCCTTCTCTAGAATACCTCCTTCTGGCCATGGTCCTACTTGGGGCAATTGCCGGGTTCGCAGCGGACCAGAGCGTAGACGGAATGCTAAACGGGTTTGCGATGCTTTCCCTTCCTGCGCTTTTGATTGCGGTTATGGCAAAGATTGTAATAAGAAGGATTCCGTTTAAGCAGATTGTTGCGACCTCTCTTTTTGGAGAGATTGTGTATGCATTCTTTTTTGTTCTTTCCTTTTATTTGAAACACATCAACTTCCCTTACTCTGTAGAGCTCATGTTTGTTGCCGGCGCGATAGTTTTTATAGTGTGGTTTGTTATAGGAAGGGTCGTTTTTTCAGCCAAATGGAGGGGGCTACTCTTTGCAACCCTTCAGCTCATCGTGTACGCCTTCGCATTAACGGCTATGGGGTTTTCGGTTGAAAACGCGGTGCTTAAATTCCTCATTTCCTCCGGGGTTTTTCTGGTCGCACTTTATTTTCTTTTTTTGGTAATAAATGCGCCGATGAAAAGAAATCTTGGTGTGAGCAGCGTGGATGCGATCTCAATGTTCCTGGCTCAGTGGTTCTATGAAAGTAAGGAGCTGGAGGAAGCATTTGAAAAGGTCGGCGAAAAGGTGAAAACAATTGTCGGAGGGGTTTCTTTTTCTATTGGAAAAGAAAGGAGGGATATAATCGTGCCTTATGTTCATTTCGGCCCGTTTGGAAACCTGGGCGGAAGCGCATTCCCCTCTCTCCTTTCGAAGAAAGTCGGCGAGAGCATCGTTCTTCACGGAACCGCAACCCATGACTTCAATCCCATCTCAGAGGATGAGATTGAAAATATCCTTCCTGTTATAAGGAAGCCAAGGAAATGGAATAGCGAAACTGTTGAGCTAAGGATCGGCGAGTATGGAAAGGCAAAGGCCTATGCATTGCTGTTTGGGGATTCCGGGATTATAAGCATCACAAGAGCGCCGTATACAACAGAGGATATTTCGTTTGGGCTTGGGTTAAGCATAATGGAGATGGCCGAAAAATATCTTAAAAATGCAATAGTTGTGGACATGCATAACTCGGATGTTGAAGAGATCACAAGCTTTGATGCAGGAAGCGCAGAGGGTTTTGAGTATATGAAAGCAGTGGAGAACGCGCTAAGATCTAAGGGGAAGAAAAACAGGTTGAGGGCCGGGTTTTTTTCATTCTATCCATTGAGCCCAACGGTGGGTGGAAATGGTGTTCAGGTTTTTGCAATTTCTTCTTCCCCTACCTTTGTTGGGATCGTTTTTGATGGAAACGGGATAAGCAAAAGAATGAAGGAAGTGTTGGAGAAAAAAGTTATGGAAAAATATCCTAATGTAGTAGTGTGCGTATACAGCACGGATAGCCATGAGAAGAACAATGTGCGCGGTGTTCTAAACCCTGTACTTTGTGATGAAAACATTTTGGAGAATGTTGTGTTTGCGGTTGGGAAGGCCATTGATAATATGAAGGATGCAAAGGTTTGCGTGTATAAAGAATGGATAGATATCCGTGTTCTTGGTCATAATCAGGCAATAGAGATAGTTTCCACTGTAAACTCCATATTTGCTGTTGCAAGAATAATCGTCCCTATAATATTCATTTTTGCAGTTGCGGCAGTTCTTTACATTGTTTCAACTCTATGAGTACTATAAGCCGCGAGTTGCATACGCGTATATGTTTTTCCTAAGACCGCAGAATAACAAATAGATAACTTCTCCCTTTATTTCATATATTATTCTGTATTTTCCAACGTGGATGCTTCTTTTGCCTTTCAGTAGTCCATGCAGCCGTTTTCCCATCGCTGGATTCTTAACAATTTCTTTTATTTTTTTCTTGATTCTTTCTTGGATGTTTTTCGGCAGTTTAGAAAATAATCTATCAAATGTTTCAGTAGAATAGACTTCCGCCATCAGAAAGCAAACCTCCTTACCTTTCTTTCTTTAATATCTTTTTCAGAGGATTCTATTGCTTCCATTGCCTCTTCATCAGCCATTATATCCAGCGTTTCCAGCAGCTCTTCTAGAAGCTCCTTCGTTTTGTATATGGTATCAACAACCTCCTTTTCCATTACTACGCACTTTCCTTTCATATATGTAATTTAGTCGCCACTTATTAAAAACATTTCGTTATGCTTCGCACCGCAGTTCTTTACATTGTTTCAACTTTATAGGGGAACTGAACGTTGGTAGTTAAGGATTTAAAGACTTGCTACGAACATTTAAACATGAATAAAACACTAAGAAAGATTGTTTCTTCATTGAAAAAATACAAAAATGTTGTAGCCGTGTATGTCTTTGGGTCGAGGGTAAAGGGAAAGACAACCCCTCTTTCGGATACAGATATCGCGGTATTTCTCCATCCTTATGATGAAGAAACTGCCCTGCAGGTGTGCGCATATTCTTCCCCAACTATAGACACAAGCGTTTTCAATGAGTTGCCACCATATATGAAATTTGAGGTAATAAAAAACGGAAAACCTATTTATGTAAGGGACAAAGAAGTTTTAGAAGATATGGTTCTTATGGCAATGAGAGAGTATATGGACCATTTCCAATTTTATGTGAGGCAAGGACTTATTAAGGAGAGAGTATGAGAGTGGAAATGCTTGAAAGAAAAATCATGGAACATATGCAAAAAGTTGAGAAATATAGAGAAATCTATAGAAAAGAAAAAAAAGAAGAAAATATTTGATGCATTGGCCATGAACTGCTTCCAAACAATAAATTATCTTATTGATATTGGAGAACTTGCTGCAAAGAGAGTAGACAAAAATACATATTTTTCAACGTATGCGGATATTTTTGAAGTGCTAAAAAGGAAAGGCATTATAGATGAAGATGAACTAAGATTAATCTCGTCGCTTATTTCTTATAGAAATAAAATATCCCATCAGTATCATATCGTAAGCGAAAGAGAACTCATGCTCATGTCTTTTTATTGTTCTCAGCTTTCAAAAGTAGTAAAGAAAATGACATCCGTAGCAAAAAGTTAAATGGCCGGGAGCGATAAACATTTAAAACAATTATGGAGAAGAGAGAGCATGGACATTGAGAAGAAGATTGAGCTCGTGAAGAAAAAGCCGACCATTGAGGTTGTGGGCGAGCAGCAACTCCGAGAGGTTTTTGAGAACTACCCCCACCCGAAGCATTACATTGGGTTTGAAATCTCCGGGATGGTTCATCTTGGAACAGGCCTTATGACCGCGCTTAAGATAAGGGATTTCTTGGAGGCCGGTATAAAGCCAACGATATTCCTAGCAGACTACCATGCATGGATAAACAACAAATTGGGAGGTGACCTGAATAGGATACAGAAGATTGCAAAGGGCTATTTTAAGCATGCGTTTATTTCTCTTGGGCTGGGCGAGGATAAAGTAAAGTATATCCTAGCGAGCGAGATATACGATAATGAATACTGGAAGGATGTAATAAACATCACGAGGCACACCACGATACACAGGATGCTTAGAGCGACTGCTATAATGGGGAGGAAAGAGAGCGAGGCGCAGCATGTCTCATTTTTGCTCTATCCCGCGATGCAGGCCGCAGATATATTCAAACTTGATGTGCAGATCGCGCATGCTGGGATAGACCAGAGGAAGGCGCACATGCTCGCAAAGGATGTGCATGACAAAATAGGGAAGAAAAATTTTGTGGCTGTGCATACGACGCTAATTCCGGGCTTGCAGGGAATAACCAGGATGAACCCGACTGAGGAGGAGTTCATTGAAGCAAAGATGAGCAAGAGCAGACCAGAAAGCTGCATTTTTATCCATGATTCTGAAGAGGAGATAAAGAGCAAAATAGAAAAGGCATACTGCCCTCCAAAAGTAATAGAAGGAAACCCCATTATTTCCATGGCTGATAATTTGATTTTGCGGGACAGAAGCTTGAAGGTTGAGAGGCCTGCAAAATTCGGTGGGGATCTAGAAATCGGAAGCTATGAGGAGCTTGTCAAAATCTATGGAGAAGGAAAGCTCCATCCGTTGGATTTGAAGAACGCGGTTGCGCGGGAGCTTGTTGAGATGCTCAGGCCGAGCAGGGAGTATTTTGAGAGGAATAAAAAATATTTGGAGGAAATAAAAGAAATAGTAGGAAGAAGGGAGTAGGCTAAATTTTTCTATATTTTGCAATTCCCACAAGCACGAGCAGAACAAGCATACCGAGTAAAGAGCTGCGGCAGGGCTCCAGTTCTCCTTCAATTCCCTCGCATTTCAGTGCCGCGCTTCTTACGCAGGCATCCGCGGATGCAAAGCACACGCTAACCGAACCTTCCTGACAGTCAGCCCGATCGTTTCCACTAGAGTACTGCGCCTTACAGGACTCGAGATTGGAAAGGCAACTGTCAATCTGCGGGCATATTCCTTGCGCGTACTTTGCGCTGGCTAATGGATAGGTTGCGCTCAGACAAGTTATTCCGGAGCTCTTATATTTATTGTAGCAGGAACTATCCATCTTTCCGTATTCATCAAATGGGCAGGAAGAGCAGGATTTTGAGTATGCCTCGGCAATGCAGCTCGCGGAAAGAGTGTTGAGCAGAGTCAAAAGCCCAAAAACAAACAGCAGGTTGATTCCTCTCATGCCTTGCTATGCAAAGGTAGGTATTAAAAATTTTATGCGGAGAAGTACAGGTGTGGACTGGAACAAAATAAAGGTTCTTGCGGTATGTATTTTTGCTTCTTATTTGGCAGGAATAATCGGTAGTGCATTCACCACAGAAGGGATACGAAGCGGATGGTATGAAACAATCAAACCCGAGATAGCCCCTCCGAATTATGTTTTCCCAATAGTCTGGAATATCCTTTATATATTGATAGGAATTTCGCTTTATTATGCATGGGGTTCTGCTGGAAAAGGTGAGAAAAAGATTGTCGCGGCTCTCTACGGAGCAAACCTTTTCCTCAATGCGCTGTGGAGCTATTTCTTTTTTGCGATCAGGGAGCTTTTTATCGCTCTGATTGTCCTGGGGCTCATCTGGGCTTCTATTCTTGGGATAATGATTTTTATGTGGAGAATAAACAAAAAAGCAACCTATCTTATGCTTCCTTATTTTCTGTGGGTTAGCTTCGCGGGAATTCTGAACTATCTTGCGTTTAAAAACTCTCTTTTGTTAACTTTATAAACTCTTTTGTTTTATTTTTCCCCATGCGCGCCATCATTATTCTTTCTTTGGTGCTCCTGCTTCTGGCAGGATGCGTGGAAGAAGAGGTAAAGCTAGTACCTGAGATAGAGTATTTTAACGCAACACCTGCAACTATATACAAAGGGGACAGCACAGTTTTGAGCTGGAAAGTAGTAAATGCTACGAATAAAACGATCGTTGCGCTGGACATGGTGCAGGTGCCGGCTGAGGGAGAGAAAACCGTTACTCCAGAGGAAACCACTAACTACACATTGAGCGTAGAAGGAAAGAATAGAACGATAACCGTAATCGTGCTGCCGGCCGAAGAGGCGGACAGGGATAAGGATGGGTATAGGGTGACAGAGGACTGCAATGATAATAATAATGCTGTCTATCCCGGCGCAGAGGAAAAATGCGATGGAATAGATGATGATTGCGATGGATTTGTTGATGAAGAGAATGCAACCGGCTGCATAAATTATTATTTGGATAAGGATAAGGACAGTTATGGAAGTGATGCAAGGTGTTTGTGCAAGCCAGAAGAGGGATACACCGCCGGAAGGGGAGGGGACTGCAACGATGCGGATGCAACCATAAGCCCGCTCGCAACCGAGGTGTGCGATAGAAAGGATAACAACTGCGACAATAAAACAGATGATGGGGAAAACCTTTATGGATGTATAAAATTCTACATAGATGAGGATAACGATAAGTATGGGATAGGGATGGGAAAATGCTTATGCATGCCTTTTGATGTTTATAGGGCGAATGAAAGCGGCGACTGTGATGACACTGATGATGATATAAATCCCGGGGCTAAAGAAGTGTGCGATGGCAAGGATAACGATTGCGACAAAGAGGTGGATGAAGAGAATGCGCAAGGATGCAAAGACTACTACAAGGACCAGGATGGCGATGGGTATGGAATAAACAAGAAGAAATGCTTGTGCGAGCCAGAAGGTGAGTACAGGGCAAAAAATGCTGATGACTGCGATGACTTGAATAAAACAATAAACCCAGGGCAGAATGAGATATGCAACGGAATAGATGATGACTGCGATGGGCAGGTAGATGAAGGAATAAACGATGGGTATGAAGCAAACAATAATATGGCAAGCGCAAAACTCTTGAGCGATGAAACCGGAGAATTGGAAGGGAAAATACTGAAAGGGGATGAGGATTATTACAAAGTGCATATTGCAAACATCACAGCAAACATGACGGGAAATGCTGAACTCAGCGTTCCTGAGGATGCGGATTTTGACCTTTGCGTGTGCTGGAGCTCAAACCTAACATCATGCGACCTGGCTAACTGGGAATGCTCAGAAAACGAACCTGGAATGGATGAGAGGGCAAATGTTTCTATAGAGGCCATTGGAAAGGGAGGATACTTTGTAATACGCGTTTTCCCGGTTGGGAATGATTGGAGCTGCGAGGAATACGGGCTTTCTTGGATGGTGGAATAGGTTTAAATACCTTTCTGAGCAGAAAAGGTAGACCACCGTTTGGACCACTCCATAGCAGAGTGGGAGGGGTAGTATGGAAATTGATGAGAAAAATATAAGGAATGCCGTAGAGGAATGCCTGAAGGAAAAGGGAAAGAGAAAGTTCAGGCAGAGCGTTGAGCTTATAATAAACTTTAAAGGAATAGATTTTACAAAGGCAGAGAACAGGCTAAACTTAGATGTAACGCTTCCTAAGGGAATGGGTGGAAAAGAGAATAAGGTTGTTGTAATAGGAGAAGAAACAACAACGCATGACGCAAAAAAACTCGGAGCGGATGTTGTGGTAAAAATAAATGAGGTTGAGGCCTTCGGGAAAGATATAAAAGCACTCAAAAAAATGGCAAAGGACCACGTATTTCTAGCAGAACCAAAGGCGATGGGCATTGCGGCGAAAAATCTTGCAAAGGTCCTAGGGCCAAGAGGGAAGATACCATCACCGCTTGTAGGTGATCTAAAGCAGGCAATAGAAAAGGCAAGAAAAACAATCAAGTTGCAAACAAAAGGAAAATATCTCCCAACAGTTCAGTGCTTTGTTGGAACCGAGGATATGAGCCCTGAGGACCTTACGGAGAATATACAGGAGGTTTTTGAGAGAATAAAAACAAAGGTTGCGAGCGGAAATATAAAAAGTGCGTTCGTAAAGCTCACTATGGGTAAGCCTGTGAGGATCGCGGGGTGAGGATATGAGAAAAGATTATGTACTCAAAGAAGATAAACCTTCTGTTGCTCAGAAGAAGAAGGAGGTTCAGGAAATAGCACAAATGCTCAAAAAGCATAAGGGGATTGTAATAGTGGACCTGAGGAACACACCGGATAGGCTTTTGCAGAAAATAAGGAAAAAAATAAGGGAGGAGTTTAAAGGTGGAATAAAGGTTGCAAAGAAAGCTGTTATTATGAGGGCGGTCATGGAGGCGAAAAAGCCAAAGGAGCTTGCTGAGAACATAAACTTTCCTGCTGGAATAATAGCGATAGATGAATCACCCTACAGGGTTGCGGTGTTTTTCAAACAGAATACATTGGAGATGCCGGCAAAGGTCGGGCAGGTTGCGCCTTATGATATCGTTGTGCCAGAAGGGGAAACAGACCTCCCAGCAGGTCCGGCGCTTTCGGAATTGAAAAGTGCTGGGTTGAATGTCAAAATAGATAAAGGAAAGATAGTTGTTGCAAAGGACAGCGTAATTGCAAAACAAGGGGAGGTGCTCACACCCATAAAGGTCAAGGCCCTTCAGACGCTTGGGATAAAGCCATTCAAGGCAGGTGTAGTTTATTACATAGGATATGATGGGAAGACGGTATTCAAAAAAGAGGACGTGAGCCTAATGCCGGAACAGATAGTTGAGCAGATAGAGGAGGAGATGAAGAATGCGTTTAACCTGAGCGTTAACGCAATCTATCCAACAAAACATAACATAGAGATCCTCTTGCAGAATGCGTTCTCTCAGGCTAGGAATGTAGGCATAAACGGTTCCCTTTATTCGGATGCTTCTATAGAGCAGCTTCTCCTGTCTGCTTTAAGGCAGGCAGGTGCTCTGGAAGGAATAAAAAAGGAGGGTGGCAGCTAAAATGAGGTGAGAACATGAAGGTGGATCCATACTTGCATGCGGTTTTGCTCCTCTATGGAGCCGGAAAAGAGATAAACGAGAGTAATATACTGGCTGTTGTAAAGGCTGCGGGTGTTGAGGGAGACGAAGCAAGGGCAAAGGTCCTTGCTGAAGCTGTGAAGGGCGTTAACTTTGAGGACCTGCTAAAGAACGTTGCGGTCGCTGCGCCAGCTGCAGCTGCACCCGCTGCAGGAGCTCCAACTGAAAAGAAGGAGGAGAAGAAGGAAGAGAAAAAGAGTGAGGAAGAAGCCGCGGCTGGATTGGCAAATCTTTTCGGTTGATTTGGCCTATTTTTTCTTTTTTATTTACTAGTTTCTGATCGCACTATTGTTCCATCAGCATTTGGATTGAATGAATTTGCTATGCGTATTGTGAGCTTTTTTTCTTTCGCAAGTTTTAAAGCATCCAATTGGAAGATGGAAGAGCGGGTATTTCTAACTATTTCCAAAAAGGCGTCGTGAGTCAGGAATGGAATAACCTGAGCATCTGAAGAAACCTTAGGGTTGATGTCCATCACGCCATCGACATCAGTGAATTTCTCGCAGCATTCAGCGCCCATTACAACCGCAAGCACAACAGCGGTGTAATCAGAACCACCACGTGCAAAAAGTTGTCTTTTTCCTTGCGCGTCCGTGCCAAAAAACCCTGGCGCACATACCACTGCGTACTTCTCTAGCATTCCGCTAAGCATTTCTTTTATTGTTGGGTAGGCGGAAGCGGGAACATGTGGTATGCCTCTTCCGTTTAATTCAACCGGTAAGTAAACCGGGTCAAAAACCCCCGTCGATACTCCCCTCATTTTTAAGTACTCTACCATTACATTACAACTGAATTCTTCACCGATTGACACAAGGTATGGCTTTCCAGAATTGAGTCGTTTTTCAAATTCGGAAAGCAGGGAATCAGAAATGGATGATGAATGGAGCAGACCCATTTCTATATCATGCAAGCGGCTGGCCAACCTATCCTTTTCTTTCGAAAAGTTGCGGTGGAGAGCATTTTTTTGTGCAATCCCAAAAAGCACATCTGTTATCTTATCACCTTGGCCAGAGTGCTTTCCAGGGGCTGAAACAACCATTATCCTTCTTTCTGGCAAATCAAGCATTATCTGTGCTGCTCTTCTGAATCCATCAGCGAAAGCAAGAGACGAACCGCCAAATTTGCAAACTCTCATTGAATTATTTTGGATAGAAAGTTAATATTAAACTTTCCATTTCAGTTTCTTTGCCATTTCTGCAATCTCAGAAAATGAAGGGGCATAGAACCCATAGTGCATTACCTTAACGGCTGCGGCAATCTCTGTGAGAAGAAGGGCTTTTTTTATTTCATATTTTTTGTCATAAAATAGATGTATAAACACCCCGCCTATGACATCACCGACTGCAGTGGTGTCGACAACATTCACGGGCGCGATCGGTTGAAAATACATTTTTTTGCCGTTTGAAAAAAAGAGCCCATTTTCGGCTTTAAACAAAACATGCTCAACGCCAAAAGAATGGAGGATGCGGATCGCATTTTTCGGATCCCTTCTCCCGGTAATAGTTTCGGCCTCTTTTCCTTCGATGAACATGGTATGGACCGAGGAAAGGATGTTTTTAATTTTGGACGCGGGAAGGGAAAGGCCATAGCCCGGGTCCATGAAAAGCCTGGTCTCTTTTTTATTTTTCTCTATTATTTTTTCCGCAACCTCTTTTTCAACATCACAAATCTGAACAACATCAAAATGCTGCAAATGGGAAAAGTCTCTGTTTTTTAGCGTTTCGTTCGCGCCCCGCCAGAATATCATCCGCTTCTCCCTTCCTTCTGTCACTACGATGACGGTTCCGTTTTTTTCATTCACCACTCCAATATGCTCGGGGTTCACGGAGTAGGATGCGAGGTCGCTGAAAACCATTTGCGAAAAATCCTTACCTGCGTTTGCAAAAAGCCATGTTTTGCTCCCGAGTTTTGCAAGACAGCGGGCATAGTTCGTTGCGCTCCCGCCGATTTTTTCCTCGAAATACTCGGCCTTTGCCCTTTTTCCTACATACCGGCCTGCTTTAACGATGATATCTCTGTTTATGTTCCCAACAACGGCAATCTTCAGCCCGAGCATAAAAATCATTGATCCTCATGATTATCTTTCATCTTATTAAGATGCTCTGAGATTTCAGAAAGCCTTTTGAGCATTATCTTTCTTTCTGCTGATGCGACTATGGTTCTGGTTCTCTCCACCGCATCCGGATTAACGCTAATGCTTGTAATCCCAAACTCAACGAGCCTCTCTGCGAACTCAGGGTAGACGCTCGGTGCCTGCCCGCAAAGTGAAACTGTGATGCCGTATCTATTGCATGTTTTTATCACATGCTTCAAAGCCCTTAGGACCGCATCGTTTCTTTCGTCAAACTCCCTTCCGAGTAGTGAGTTATCCCTGTCTATTCCAAGGATGAGTTGGGTGAGGTCGTTTGTACCTATGCTCACCCCATCTATTCCTTCCTCAGCAAACTTGTCTATCAGGAAAACCGTGCTCGGAACCTCAACCATTATCCACAATTTAAAATCCCTTGTTCTGTGAATGCCAACTTCTTTAAGTATCTCCTTTATTGCCCTTATCTCGCCTATTCTTCTTACAAACGGTATCATGAGCCAAAGGTTTTTCAGGCCAAACTCGTCCCTTACCTTTTTTATTGCTTTGAGCTCCATCTTGAAAAGCTCTGGTTCTTTTATGTAGCGCACTGCGCCCCTATACCCCATCATCGGGTTAGCCTCTTCCGGCTCATACCTTTCCCCGCCTTTTAGGTTTTTGTACTCGTTTGTTTTGAAATCGGTTGCGCGGTAAACAACAGGCCTTGGATAGAATGCTGCTGCGAATTTTCTCATCCCTTCTGCGAGTTTGTCCACAAACTCCTGCTCCCTTCCTTCCTCAAGCATCTTTTTTGGATGCTCCCCTATTCCGGCAATCATGAACTCTGCACGAAGAAGACCCACGCCATCCACCGGAAGCTTTGAGATCTTCTCCGCAAGGTCTGGCTCAGCAAGGTTCACGTATATTTTAGTAGCTGTTATAGGTGGCAATGGGGCTGAGATGAGGGATGGTTTTTCTTCAACAGGACCTGCAACAGCCACCTTTCCTGAGTAAACTATCCCACCGCTCCCGTCAACTGTTATCTCCATTCCATCCTTAAGCACCTCTGTTGCGTTTCCAGTACCAACTACGCACGGGATGCCGAGTTCCCGGCTAACTATTGCAGCATGGGAGGTCATTCCACCTTCATCCGTAACTATCGCACTTGCCCTTTTCATTGCAGGAACAAAGTCTGGGGTTGTCATCTTTGCAACAAGAACATCGCCGCTTTCTATCTTACTTATCTCGCTAGCGTCTTTTATGATTTTAGCAATCCCCATACCCACACCGGGGGAGGCTGGAAGACCTTTCACGAGCATTTCAGCCTTTCCTATCTCCTTTTTCTTTTCTTTTCCCTCTCCCATTTTTTCAACCTCTAAAACTTCCTTCTCTTTTGGCTTTCCTTTCAATGTTGTGATGGGCCTTGCCTGCACTATGTACATCTTTCCATCCTCCATGGCCCATTCGATATCCTGCGGAACACCGTAGTGCTTCTCAATGTCCACGCAGTACTTTGCAAGTAGCAGGATTTCATCATCGCTTATCTTCTGTTCTTTTTGGAGGTCCTTTTCAACCGGTACTCGTTCATTTTTATCCCCAACCCTCGTCAACTTCCATGTCTGCATGCTTATATCCTTCTTCACTATCTCCATGCGTTTCTTGTTTATCCAGTATGTATCAGGTGTTATCTGGCCTGAAACAACCGTTTCCCCAAGCCCATAGCCGGCTTCTATCGTTAAGGTATCGTAATCCTCGCTTATAGGGTCGACTGTGAAAGCAACACCTGCAGCTTTGCTTTCCACCATTTTCTGCACAACGGCGGCGAGGCCAACCTTCATATGGTCAAACCCTTTCTGGGCCCTGTAAAAAATTGCCCTTGGCTCAAAAAGGGATGCCCAGTCCTCTTTAACCGCCTCGACAACATCCCCTTCGCCGATAACATTAAGAATGGTTTTTTGCTGTCCGGCAAAGCTCGCTTCAGGCAGGTCCTCGGCTGTTGCAGAGCTTCTGACAGCAACATAAACGGTTTTTCCCTCTCTTTTGCAAAGCTCTCTGTAAGCCTCGACTATCTCCTTTCTTACATCAGGCGGGATCTCCCCGCCCATTATGAGCTCCTCAATTCTCTGAGAAGCTGATTCGAGCATTTTTGTATTATTAACATCCAAATCGCTGAGGATATCCTTTATCAGGTCTTTCAGTTCATTATGTTCAAGATGTTTGAAGTATGCATTCGCGGTTACAACAAAACCAGGCGGCACAGGAAACCCGGCGTTTATCATTTCACCTAGGTTAGCTCCTTTTCCCCCGGCTATACCCACATCTTTTTTTCCTAATTCCTCAAACCATTTTACATATTCCATAAATTTCACCCTCTGCCGGCCAAAGAGTAGAGTGGATAGAAAGAAAAAGTTTATATTTATTGGGTTTGCCCCAAACTCGCTGAAAAGGTTTTGTTATCGATAGCTGAACCGTTTCCTTTTGCAATCAGCGTCAGAGTTCTCCGGTCTTATAGCAAAAGTATTTTATATGTTTTTATTTCACCTTGCTCTATGGATTTTGTTTCCATAGGCCCGCCGATGCTGGACATAAGCGCGAGGGATGGAAGGATAAGAAAGGGTTTGGGGATGGAGCTTGAGGAGTGCATGTTTGTTGACAGCAGAAGGTTTGAGGAAATTCTTGCAAAAGTGAAAAACAAAATTTTGTGCAGGTATCCTGGTGGGAACGAAAAGAATTTCTCAGAAGGGTTTGCGAAATTGGGCGGGAGGGTTGAATTCTACGGGACGCTTGGAAACGATGAAGAAGGAAGGATTATTGAGAGGCATTTGAAAAAATGCGGGGTTAAAGCTAATGTGAGAAAGGTAAACGGAAGGACAGGAAAGGTTTTGAGTTTGCTTGAAAAGGGGAAGCAGAGCTATGTTTCTTTCAGAGGGGTTTCTGCAGAAAAAACCGGCGCGAGATTCAAAGGTCGGCTGATGTATTTCTCAACATATGCAATCGCGGAATACGGAAGCATAAGCAAAGAGGTGCTTGCGCTTGCGGAAAAAAACAGGTATTTTTTTGCTCTGGAGAATGCGGGGATAATAAAAAAATACAAAAGATTGCACATGGAACTTGCGAACAGCGAAAACTGCATTGCAATCTCTGGAAACGAGAGCGAAATTCCTGCGCTGTTTGGAGGTTTTGAGGAGGCAAAAAGGTGGGCGGAGAGGAATGGAAAGCAGCTATTCATAAAATTGGGGGGAAAAGGAAGCATGGGGATTATTAACGGAAAGTTTTATGAGCAAAGGGCTTTTAGGGTGAGGGTTGTGGATTCAACTGGTGCAGGCGACTACTTCAACGCAGGGGTTGCGTATGCCATGGTTAAGGGAATGAAAGAGAACGAATGGCTGAGGGTGGGGAATATGCTTGGGGCTGAGAGCTGCAAATACTACTGCGCAAAAATCGGAATGATAACTTTATAAAAAAGTTGATGGAATAGTTTCGAGGTAATGTGATGGAAAAAGGAAAGAATTATGAGGTTAGGGATTTGGGGCTTGCAGAGCAGGGAGAGAAGAACATCGAGCTGGCAGAGATGAGGATGGGGCCTGTGATGGAGATAAGGAAGAGGTTTGAGAAAGAAAAACCGCTGAGAGGAATAACAGTTGGGATGGCGTTGCATGTGACGAAAGAAACCGCTGTGCTGGTGAGAACGCTCATAGCAGGAGGAGCGAAGGTTGCGATAACGAGTTGCAATCCCCTGAGCACGCAGGATGATGTTGCGGCCCAGCTCGCAAAAGAAGGGGTAAATGTTTATGCGTACAAAGGAGAAAGCAGAGAGGATTATTACAGGTATTTGGAAATGGTGCTTTCCCATAATCCCAACATTCTAATAGATGATGGGCTCGACTTGATTACAGAGGTGCATACAAAAAGAAAGGAGCTCATAAAAAACATCATCGGCGGGTGCGAGGAGACAACAACAGGGATAATAAGAGTAAGAGCGATGGAAAGGGAAGGGGTGCTAAAATTTCCGGTGATTGCTGTGAACGATAACAAAACAAAGCATCTTCTGGACAATTACTACGGAACCGGCCAGTCAACTTTGGATGGAATAATGCGGGCAACGAACGTCCTTTTTGCAGGAAAAAACGTCGTGGTCGTGGGCTATGGTGATTGCGGAAAGGGAGTTGCGCTGAAAGCAAAGGGGCTTGGCGCGAATGTCATAGTGACAGAGGTGGATGCATTCAGGGCATTGCAGGCAAAGCTTGATGGGTATCGGGTAATGCCCATGAAGGATGCGGCAAAGGAAGGAGATATATTCATCACGGTAACTGGAGACAAACATGTTATTACTGTTGAGCATGCAAAAAGAATGAAAGATGGTGCAATCCTTGCAAACTCCGGGCATTTTGATGTTGAGATAGATGTTGCCGGAATAAAAAGGGCAGCGAAAACCGTTAGGAGGGTAAGGCCATTCATGGATGAGTATGTTCTGGATGGAAAAAGGATATACATACTTGGCGAAGGGCGGTTGATTAACCTTGCGGCAGCAGAAGGCCATCCATCCGAGGTAATGGCTACGAGCTTTGCAGGCCAGGCCTTGGCTGTTGAATATTTGGTGAAAAACGCTGGAAAACTCCCTGCAAAGGTGCTTACCCTTCCGGAAGAGATCGATAACAAAATCGCTGAGCTTCAGCTGAAAGCAATGGGAGTGGAGATCGACAGGCTCACAGAGGAGCAGAAGAGATATCTTGGAAGCTGGAGGGAAGGAACTTAATACTTATTTTTAAATGTTTTCTTCTAAATATCGAGAAAAGGCGAGAGAATGGAAGAGTATGAAAAAATGCTTAAGGAGGCATACGCAAAGCTGCCGGAAAGAAAGAGCGGAGGCGAGAGGTTAGAGATACCAAAGGTTTCCAGCTTCACCGAAGGAAATAAAACCATATTCAAAAATTTTAAGCAGATATGCGATGTTATCAGAAGAGAGCCGGAGATACTCTCAAAATACCTGAGTAGAGAGCTTGCCGCGCCGGTTGATATCAGTGGGGAGAGGCTCATAATACAGAGAAGGGTTCTTAACGAGCTCATACAATCTAAGGTTGATGCTTTCATAAAAGAATATGTAATGTGTAAAGAGTGTGGAAAACTTGACACGCATATTGAAAATATTTCCGGAGTAAAGACTCTCATATGCGAGGCATGCGGTGCCAGAAGGCCGGTGAGGATATGACGAAAAAAAGAGATTATGGATCAACGGAAAGCGAAGAGCAGGTGGATGCTGAAGGGCATCCGATACCGATTGAAAACAGAATAAGGTTTCCGAAGGGAAAGGAGGTTTTTGGGGTTGTTGTTTCAGCGCTTGGCGGCGCAAGGATGATGTGCATATGCGCGGATGGAAAGGAAAGGGTATGCAGGGTGCCGGGAAGGTTGAAGAAAGAGATATGGGTAAAGGAAGGGGATATTGTGCTTGTAGAGCCCTGGCCGGTAGAAGGGGACAAAAAAGGGGATATTGTATGGAGATACAAACCCCTTGAAGCAAAATGGCTAAAAGAAAAAGGTTATATAAACTTTTGAGTTTTTTCTTTATATGACAAAAAAGCCACTAAAGGAAAAAAAGCAGTTGAAAGAGCGCTGGGAAATAGAAGAATTTGTTTTTGATAAGAAAACCTTACTTACGATTGCAAGAATAATAAAAAAAGGGGTGATCGATACCTTAGATTATTGCGTATCAACCGGAAAAGAGGCGAATGTTTACAGGGCAAGTAAGGGGGACAAAAACCTTGCGGTTAAGATATACAAAATAGAAACCACAGGGTTTGAAAGAAAAAACAGGTACCTCGAGGGCGATTGGCGGTTTAAAGGGATAAGATGGGATGAAAGGAGCATCACATATGCTTTTGCAAGAAAGGAGTTTAAGAATCTGGAGATTGCCGAGAAAGCAGGGGTGCATGCACCAAAGCCCTACTATGTTGAAAACAACATCGTGGTTATGGGTTTTCTTGGCGAAGGAGGGCTCCCGTATGAAAAATTGAAGGACGCAAAGGTGATAAGGGAGGAAGACCTCGATATCATACTTCAAGACATAAAGAAAATGTATAAGGCCGGGCTGGTACATGGGGACATAAGCGAATACAACATTCTTCTTGGAGACGCCCCGTATTTGATAGATTTTAGCGAAGGGGTTGTAAAGGGACATCCGCTTTTTGAGGAGTTGCTCGAGAGGGATGTCAGGAATATATTGAATTACTATGAGAAAAATGGGGTAAAAAGGGATTTTGAAAAAACGATGAAATGGATTAAGGAGAACAAAGATTAGAGTACCTCATCCCTTCTGTCTATCACATCAAAAACATCAGGTCCTGTTCCTATAAGACCGACCGGGACCCCAACCCTCTTCTCTATTTCTTCCACAAATTTTTTTGCCTCCTTAGTTAGTTGAGAGTATTTCTTTACTCCCTGATTTCCCGGAAATCTCACATCAACCTTTGTGAGAGCGAGGTAGGTTGCAGAGTTTATCTCAGCAGCCATCCTAAGGTCATCCCAATGAAGGTCAATGGAGGTCCTTCTCGGTCTTCCGGTTACTGTTCCGTACTCCTGCATTCCGAGTTTCTCAGCCTCTTCCACGCTTACCTCATTCTTAAGCGGCCCGTTTCCAACGCGCGTTGTGTAAGATTTTATGACCATCACAACCTGGTCTATGGACCTTGGGCCAAGCCCGACATCCGCGGCAATACTGGAAGCAGAGACATCCTTACTCGTGACATAAGGGTAGGTTCCGTAGAGAACAGAAAGCATAAAGCCCTGGGTTCCTTCCACAAAAACATCCTTTTCCTTGTTCACGGCCTTTGCAACATCTGTTAAAAAAGGCTTGAGTTTTGGTTCATCTTGTGCAAGCCTCGCGACCCTTCTAACCCTCTCGCTCCATGCTGGCCCGCATCCGGTTTTTGTAGTTCCTATTTTCTGCCCAACCGCACCCGCGTCTTCATCTTTATGCTTCTGCTCTATAACCGTACAGCGGAAATCTACGAACGCTCTGTTTTTTGCACCTACCATCTCAACCTCTCGAAGAAAAACATCAGGGTCAACAAGCACACCCGCGCCTACCATAATCTTTGCTTTTTCATACACAAAACCGCACGGAAGCTGGCGCATTCCATATGTTTTTCCCTTGTACTGAACCTTATGGCCTGCGTTGGGCCCGACCCCTCCTCTCACAACTATCTTCGGCTTGTCTTTCATCACAATATAGCTCGTGATCTTTCCCTTTCCTTCGTCTCCATACTGCCCGCCAACGAGAACTGTTCTCATAGGAACACCTGAAAAAAATAGAAGGGAAGGAATTTAAAAGGTTGCTAAAATTACTTTACCCTCTGCAATCCTTTATTTGAATTAACGCTATCCGCCGGAAGGATTAGAATATTCGGGATGCCCGTTGTGTTATTTCCAAGTGTTCCCCGAACAGTACAGTAGTAGCCGGCAAAGTCCCATTTAGCGAGGCCTGTGCGAGGGTCAACATACCTTGTTCCGCTGGTTCCGGTAGAAGGAACCCCACCCTTTGGTTCTGGCATCGCCAACCATGTAGGAAGCTGGGCGTTAGTTTTTTGAACTTCTGCAACAAAGAGAGAATCGCTCTTTCTCTGCCATTCCCTTTGCATGTACGCATCTCCTCCTGGAGGCATACTCCTTAAACCGGCAACACCAGAAAGAAGCAACAGGGTTGCGCCAATCCTTTTCATTCCCATCTGCTCACCCTTTAGTTTTATGATGGAAAACGATTAAATAACTTTCCTCAGCACCTCAACGCATTTTTCCAGCGCTTCCTCCTCGCTTGCGTTTCCCTGCGCACCCGCGGCCTTCTCATGCCCTCCTCCATCCCCTCCAAGAGCGATGCCAACCTCTTTCATCACTTCGTTGAGTTTTACCTTCACGTTTTTTCTTGCGCGCGCAGAAATCCTTACGAGCCCCTCATCCTCTTTATAGCTCGAAACAAAAGCAACATCCGCTATCTCTGAGAGGACAGAGGCAGCAATGCCTTCCTTTGTTCCAACATGGCTCAGGGCAACAACATAGCCGCCGAGCTCAAGGAACTTAACGCGCTGAAGCGCGGTTAGAACTGCTTTTTTCGCTTCGTTCGGTTTTTCTGGTTCGCCCAAATCATAAACCTCATCGTAGGTTTTTCCGCTCTTCCTCAAAAGTTTTGTGAATGCCTCGAAAATCTCAAGGCTACCGCGCTTGAACCTGGCTGTATCTGAGAGAATGCCAGCGGCCAGGATGAATGCGCTCTCCTCATCCATTTCCGGAAGGATGTCTGCAACAACCTGGCAGGTTGCACCGGCATTTTCATCTATTATTTTGCATTCCGCATCGAACTCCGGCTCTCCTCTGTGATGGTCGATTATGAGAAGTACTTTCCATTTTTCAGCCGGAAGAAGGCTCCTTGAAGAGGTATCAACTGCAATAAGGCCGGCAAAATCCTTTGGGTTTAGGTTTTCGAGCCACTCAAACCCTACATTAAACCTTTTCAAAAAATTTTCTCCATCATAGGCTATCTTTTTTGGAATGGCGATTGTAGAGTTTGGGAAATGTTTTTTCAGGACATAGGCCGATGCAACGGCATCGAGGTCTGCATTTTCATGGGTTGCGATGACAAGTTTTGCATTCCTGTATTTTGAAAGGAAAGAAGAAAAAAGTTCAGCCGCCTTCATGTTTAAGCTCTTCCTGGAGTTTTTTGGTCAGGCGAGAAAGCGAGGCCCTTAGCTTCTCCTCCTGCTGGGAGAGGACTTTTATCCGGGTCTCGAGGAGGGCCTTTCTTTCCTTCAGATCCTCCCTTGCCCTCTCAACAGTAGTCCGGATGAGTATGCTCCCTATTGCCCTGTATATCTCTACCTTCTCATCAACCTTCTCGACCTCTTCAAGCGCCATGGCTATTTCATTCAACTGCACTTCTATCTGGTATTTCTGCAAAAGTATCGTCTGCAGTTCCTTTTCCATTTTTTGGTATTCGGATATCTCACTATCAAGCACCATGCGATTCACCCTCAAGCTCTTCTGCGCTTTGTGCTATGCGCAGATAAGTATTTAAAGTTGCTCTAAGGGAGGTTGCATCCTCGGCCTCTATAACCAATTTGATTACGTTTCCTTCCGCCGAGAACGATGTCCTTACCCTCTTTGAGTGCTTTTCATGCTCAACTGCCTTCAGGAATGCCTGCGCATCCTTGGTCTCAAACTCTATTACCGCTTTGTACTTCATGCTAATCAGTCGATGACTCTAAAGCTATGGATGGCCTTCGCTTGAAAACTATCTTTCCACCGGCGAAGGAAAAATCCTTTTTTCCTTCTATTGGCTTTCCGGATTTATAATCAACGTACTCCGGCATAAAACCACCTCATCCACCGGCCTCACCACCGGATGTTGTGAGCGTATACGCTCCGCCGGCAATCTTGGCCCCACAGCTTTTGCATACCCAAACCGCGAAGCTGGCCCGCTTAACCTTCTTTTTTCCGCAAACAGGACAGTTATACAGCTCCTTCTGTTTTTTGGTCACATCGAGGTAGTTTTTTCTGACCTTTCTTCCGTACCTGCTGGTGTTCAACATATCTATGCACCTCACAAATACTTCCTGAGTTCCTTTGCCTTTTCAAATGCTATATCTACACTATTTAGTACATCATCTTTTTTAAATCCTCCTATCCCAAACTTCTGGATGGCTGCGATGTGGTCTTCGGTTGTTGCGATGGTCAAACCTGCATCCGATGCGCTTTCCTCTTCTATTGTTGGATCAACAAGAACATAGTGGTGTATCTTTGCGAAACTCACCGGAAGCGGATGGCGGTCTATCTTTAGCGTGCCAGAGTATTCCCCTCTTATTATCTGCCCATTCTCCACCTTTGGAATTTTAGTGTTCATGAGCGCAGCGAGTGCGGCAAGACCTGCAGCATCAACCATGTTCCCTCCGTAATCAAGAACATAGAGGTCAAGGAACAGACCCAAGGCCTTTCCCTCTTCTAAAAAGAATGATTCCATATCTATGATCTCTGCGCTTCTTATCGCCCTATCCACAACCCTCGCGAATTCTATGCTCTCCTCGCCGGGAGGACCTGGCTCGAACCTCGAGCTTGCGAGAGGGAGAAGCTCTGCGTTTGTGACAAAAACACCTTTATCCGGGTCGCTTGGAAATGGTTCAACGATCTCAAACTTTACTCCTGCTATTATCTGCGTGCTTCCTATTTTTGCAAGCGCAGATCCCTCTGCGGTCTCTATCACACCCTTTTGCACCTCGATATGCCGGTAGTCATAAAAACCTCTGCCATCCAGCCTTTCTCCGTTTGCAAGAAGGGTAAGCATGTACGATTTCCTTATAGAATGCATAACAATATCTTTTTCCACTCCCATTCTATCACCCCATCCTAAGCCTCTTGCTTACGGTCTCTCCGTATTTCTCCTCTATTGCTTTTCTCATGAGTCGGTGTATATCCTCCCCCTTCTTAAAAGCAAGGTCTATCATTTTGCTCAACTCATCCTTGGTAAGAAGCCCATCCATCTGCAGGAGGAGAATATCCTTATCCCGGTTCGTGAATGCTATGGGTACATCCGACTGCCCAAAATTATCCTCCATTTTTCCCAGGTCAACTATTATCTTGTCTGCTGCTTTTCCAACAGAAACACCGACGATGGTATCCCTGAGAGGAATGCCGGCATCTATAAGGGCTGCAACCGAAGCTGTGAGCGCGCTTATCCTCGTTCCGCCATCTGCCTGCAAAACCACAGCGTACACCTCTATCTGGGATCTTGGAAAGAGCTCAACCATAATAATATTCTCAAGTGCCTGCCTTATTACCTTGGATATTTCAATGCTTCTTCTGTTTGGGCCCATCCTTCCATGCTCCTCTAAGGAGCAGAATGTGGCCATCATATACTGGCACTTCACTATTGCCCTGAATGGATTCTCCATGTGTTTTGGGATGCACTCGCTAGGCCCATAAACACCTGCGACAACTTTGTTTCCTCCCCACTCAACCGAAGCTGATCCATCTGCATCTTCGAGCACACCAACCTTTATGTTTATGGGTCTGAGGTCATGAAGCCCTCTCCCATCAAGCCTCTTTCCATTTACTATAAGTTCTATCTCTTTATTCTCCATATCAACCACTCCCCAGCATCTTTGAGATTTCGTCCGTAAGCCCTGCAAGGTGGGCTTTTGCAACTATTGTCTTTATGGCCTTCATCGCCATCGTCACCTTTCCCCTTTCCCCTATCCATATATATCCATTTGCGCCTACAAAAATATCCACACCGGTCTTTTCTTTTATTAGGGAAAGCATGCTTGCCTTCTTTCCTATTATCCGCGGAACCTTTGAAGGTGGAACATCTATGACCTTTCCACCTTTTAGAAGCCTTACATCCCCGGCTATTATGGTTCCATCATCCTCTATCCTTGCAACCTTTACAGAAACGCAATCACCCAACCTTAGTTTCATCCTCCCAAGATTTTTTGCAAGGATAAGAACCGGAAAGGCTATGTTCGCATCCAGCGTGTAGTTTCCATGTCTTTCATCCACAACTATACCGACCAAAGGGTCGCCTTCCATTGGAAGGTACACGCCCTCTAAACTCGTGAACCTCCCTCCTTCTAGCGTTCCCACAACGGCGGCATAAGTTTTTCCATCTTTTATGTATGTCGTGCCTTTTTTTAACTGCTCCGGCCTCTCGGATATCACATCCCCTGGTATTACAAAAACCAATTTCTCACCTCTTTCAGTTTTATTTTATCTCATTTTTGTAGTATCTTAGTTTCAACATTACCGTGCGTTGCTTTGTTTATCCTATCCATGAAATCCCCTTGCATTCCTCCAGGGATCTCAACAACAGCAATCAAATCGCCGTTTCCGAGCCACTCCTCCTGAACAATTCCAAAACTTTTTAAAGTTCCGTAAGTTCGGACAGCGTACTCAGAAGGAATCTTAACGGCGATCCTTATCTTCTCAAATTTCATGGGCAGAACAATTTTTAAAGCTTTTATTACCTCCTCTGCCTGCTCTTCTACTGGTCTGAACGGGTCTATGTGTACCTTTACCTGCTCCATGGCAAGCTCCAGCCTCTGCGGAGGAATGGGTGCGTTTGTTCTTGGGTCGATCGCATTTTTCAATATAAGATCCATGATGCGTTTTCTTTTTTCATCCACCATTTTTCTTCTCTGCTCTGTGGTAAGCTGAACATGACCCTTTGTGAGTATGACCTCAAGCACTTTCATAATGTCTGTGGTGCCAAAAGCCTTGTTTATCGCTGATGCCGTCTGCCTCTCTCCTTTTTGAGCGTTCTTAAAAACCTCCTCAACCACAAGAAGCCCTTGGAGGTCCTTTTTCTTTCCGTCCAAATATTCGTATGTTTTATCCGGGTCTAGGAAAACCTCGAACTTTTCCCCTTCTTTTTCATACGTTGCAATGATCGCTTTATCCAGAGATGTCATACTATCTGATAAGAAATAAACAGAATGTTTTAAAAAACTAAACCCTGCCGTGCTCCTTTGTTATTTCGCTGAAAATGAAGAAGAGAACGAGCGAAGTGAGAAGGAAGGAGATGGCGAGAAAAACGAGGTAGTTGGGAGAATGGGGTGATTTTGGAAAGGTTAGAAGAAGGTATGCCTGGGGGGAGAGAGGGCGGATGGGTAAAGCAGGGAAAACAACCACGCTTTCGTTCTCCATTTTTTTCTCAAGAGAACTTTTTATCTCCTCTGCAATGTTTATAAGTGCAGTACTGCTACTCCCTTTTTGCTCAACACCCGGGATATATACAGTTATCGGAACAAGGATTGCCGAGCTTACTATCCCTTCTGTTTTTTCGCTCACAACAACATACCCACTGCTGGGATTATCGCCGCTGTAATTCTCAGGAACAGCAACAGTAAAATAAATGGTTTTTGTTTCGTATGGCTTAAGCTGGGTTGGTGCGGGCAGAGAAACATCCAAGTTTCCTATGTATGTTAGAACGCAATTTAGCGAATACGCCCTGTCGTTTACCACTGTTATTGAAAGGGTTGTGTTTTCTCCGCTATGGATTGCTATTTCCTTTGATGGGAAGGAAGAAATCTGAATAGAAAAAACTGCTGCGATGAGGAAAAAAAGGGTGAGGGTTTTTTTCATGGGGGGAATAGATGTAGAATGATTTTAAAATGTATTCATTCAAGCGTTTTCTATGAAAGCAATATATACTGTAGGGGAGATCGGACTGAAGCTTTTCAAAAAAGGAAAGGTGAGGGAAACATTCTTTCTAGATGGAAACCTGCTCATGGTCGCTACGGATAGGATAAGCGCATTCGATGTTGTTTTTCCCACGCCAATTCCATACAAGGGAATGGTCTTAAACATGATATCCGCCTTTTGGTTCAGGAAGACAAAAAAAATTGTTGAAAACCATTTTTTAACCACGGAGATTCCGGAAAACCTTCCGGGGTTTTTGAGATACAGGAGCATGGTTGTGAAAAAGACAAAACCGATTGAATTGGAATGCGTTGTCCGTGGGTATCTAACGGGCAGTGCGCTCAAGGAATACAAAAATAATGATGGGAAGGTTTGGGGGTATGAACTCGAGAAAGGGTTGGAGGATGGCGCAAAACTGGATGAGCCTTTATTCACTCCTGCGATAAAAAGGATGGATAAGGATGTTAGCATAAGCTTTGCTGAGGCAAAAAAAATTTTTGGGGATGTAGCCGAAGAGTTGAAGGAGTATTCGCTTAAACTTTACAAACTTGGGCATGAGTACGCGCTAAAAAAAGGGCTTATCCTTGCAGATACAAAGTTTGAGTTTGGGTATCTCGATGGAAAAATAATAGTGATAGATGAGATGTTCACTCCAGACTCAAGCAGGTACTGGCTGAAAAATGAGTATGAGAAAGGAAACCTGGAAAGCATGGATAAGCAGTTTTTCAGAAACTATCTGCTTGGAATAGAATGGGATAGGAAAAATCCGCCGGAGATTCCGAAGGAAATTGTTGAAAAAACAACGGAGAGGTATTTGAAGCTTTATGAGATGATTACGGGAAAAAACTTGCAAAAAGAAATAGAAAATAAAAGAAGATAAATAAACCAATAAATAAAACCCAATAAATAAAACATTAGAATAAAATATTGAATAAAATATTAGGCTCTTTGTTTTCTTCTTCCTTTTCCTTTTATAAGCCCTCTTGATTTTTTTCCTGCGCTCGTCAAACCCCGGTATGCCCTCCCTTTCTGCGAAACCATCTTCTCTGTTGCCGGGTCTAACTTTATACTTCTATCCGCGAGTATCACCTCAAAAAAAGTGCTCTGGCCATCCTCGCCGACCCAATAGCTGTTCAGCACTTCGCAGTTTCTGTATTTTCTGTTCGCCCTCTGTTCAGCAATAGCCCGGTGGCTTAGGGATGTCTGGGTATATCGGTAGTTATGCCTTGCCTTTCTCCCTGCATGCGGCTGTCTTCTTTTTCTAAGACCTTTATCTACCCTCACCCGCACAACGAATATCCCTTTCTTTGCCTTGTACCCAAGCCTTCTCGCAGTGGAGATGTTAGTCGGTTTCTCAACACGCACGATGGAAGGTCCCTTTCTCCAGGAAACAAGCTTCTGTCTGTAGATAGGGTTTGCAGTTCCCTGTTTGTACTCCTCCTGAAATGTTTTTCTTATGTATTTATACGCCCCCATAAGAATCATCCACGCTTTTACGATTTTTTGCTTTTCTGTTGAGATACCAAATATTTAAAAAACCTTTCTTACTTTTTTCATTTCCCTTTTCGTGATCCATATGGCTGAGGAAAAAAGTTTTTCAGAAGTGATGAAGGAGTTGAAAGAAGCTGAAGAAAAGGCCGACGCTATTATTGAGGAAGGCAACAGAAAAGCTGAAGAGATTATAAAGAAAAGTATAGAGAGCCTGAGCGGGTTAGAACTTAAGTACAAGGAAAGGATATCGGCGAAAAAGGCGAAAAGGATTGAAAACGCAAGGGCCGAGATTGAGAATGAGGTTAATGTGATACTGAAAAAAGCTGAAAGGAAAGCAAATCAGATAAAGAAAACAAAGGTAAGCGAAAGGATTGTAGAGAAGTGTTTAGAGATTCTTGTAAGTTAGGGGGATGGATAAAAAATGTTCAAGCCAATAAAAATGCAGAAAGTCAGAATTTTTACAACATCCAGCGCGCTTGAAGAGTTGATTGAAGAACTGCATGAAATGGGAGTAATGGAAATTGAACAGGTTGAGCATCCGGAGCTGAATACGCACAAACCCCTTGAAAGCCATCCCATCATCTCCCAAGCCCTAGTACGAGCAAGGGCGATGGAAAGGATGCTCCCAAAAAAATATGTATCCGGAAAAATCGTTGGGTACAGAGAAGCAATAAAAATGCTTGAAAAGCTCTCACCGGTTTACGAAAGGCTTGCAAAAATGAAAAATGAGTTGGGTGAGTTAGAGAAGAGACAGGAGGTCCTTGAAGAGAAGGAGCGCGAGCTCAGGCATTTTTTAAGGGCCGGATTTGAAACGAAAGACCTTCCCCGCTCCCTTGATTTTTTCCTTTTCGCGCTGGATGAAAAAACTGCAAAGAGGTATCTCAAAAAAATTCTAGGTGAGCTGAAGGAATCACTCGAAAATGTGGTTGTTGAAACAAGAAAGAGCGGGCCGAATGTGGTAGGAATCATCGGTGTGGAAAAGGGTGGATCGCCCGCTATGCTCCTCGGAAAGTATGGGGTGGAAGTTTACGATGTTCCAAGAGAAGGGATAGAAGAAGAAAACAGGAAGGTAAAGGAGGAACTCGAGCAGATAAAGGAGAGAAAAAGCGAGATAGAAAGGGCGCTGAATGAAATTGCGGAGGAGCACTATGAAGAAATCCAGACGATAAAGGAGAGCTTAAAGATCGCAGCTGACAGGGCAGAGATTGCAGCAAGGTTCGGGTTCTCAAAAAAGATTGTTGTAATAGAGGGATGGATTGTTGCCAACAGGTTTAACGAAATGGAAAAAAGGCTCACCGGGTTGCTGGGCGATAAGGTGTATATAGAAAAAATAGAGGGAAAAAACCCACCGACAGTTCTCGACAACCCGGAGATTGTAAAGCCCTTCGAATTCCTCGTAAAATTCTACTCCCTCCCGAAGGGAAAGGAATTCGACCCTTCCATAATATTCGCGTTTACAATACCGCTTATCTACGGAATGATAATAGGGGATGTAGGGTATTCGCTGGTCTCGATTTTGTTTGCGAGATGGTTGATGAAAAAATGGCCATCCGGGCCTGTATATTGGTTTGCAAAGATATGGGAGTTCTCAGCAATAGGCGGGATAGTTTGGGGTGTGATATTTGATGAGTGGTTTGGGGCGAGCCATGCATTCTGGCTTGGAATAGCAGAGCCGGTTTATCATGGCCTACACAGAATGGCGCTCCTTCCATACTTGGTTGTGGCGGCTATATTCATGGGCATATTCCATCTTACTATTGGTTTTGTGCTCGGGGCGATGAAGGAATGGCACCACAGCAAAAAGCACGCAATAGGAAAAATAAGCTGGGTGCTCACTATGTACGGCGGGCTGTTCGCGATCACAACATACCTCTTCCCTCTCCTTCCGCAATCTATTGGTGAGGTAGGTGTGGCGATGCTTGCACTCGGGGTTGCAATAACCGCGGCAACCGAAGGGGTTGCTGGTCTGTTTGAAATCCCTGGGGTTCTTGGAAACATACTGAGCTATGCAAGGATTGCGGCTGTTGGGGTTGCAGGAGTGGTGCTCGCTGAATTGATAAACAAATTTTTCGTTCCCTCCTGGGAGGCCGGATTGCTAAATTTAATAATTCTACCCTTGTTTATAGGTCTGCATTTTGCAAACATTGTTTTGGCTATGTTTGAAAGTTTAGTTCAGGGTGGAAGGTTGAATTTGGTTGAGTTCGGCTCAAAGTTCTTTGAAGGAGGAGGAAGGGCTTTTAAGCCCTTTGCACTCTCTCCTGCAATTCAAAGCGAAGGGGGGCGAGGAGGAATCGAGGGCGCAAGCCCGAGAGACTTGAGCCAAAGGCTCAAGCAGATAAGCGCCAGGGGGGTATTACCCCCCGGGGTAATTAAAATTACTGAAAAGCGAAAAGGGGCTTTGGGGATATTATCCCCAAATAAGTTGAGAGTTAGGGAAGGGGGGCGAGGCGGGATAAGCGCCAGGGGGGTATTACCCCCCGGGGCTTATGCTCAAAAAAACAAAAAAATGAGGTGAAAATGTATGGCAGATGTAGGAACTTTGGCAACTGGAATACCGGCGAGCGGGTTGATTGCAATAGGAGCCGGAATAGCAATTGGACTGGGTTCCCTGGCAACAGCATGGAGCCAGGCGAGCATCGGCGCAGCGGCAATGGGAACGATAGCGGAGAGGCCTGAGCTAAGCGGAAACGTGCTTATCTGGATCGCGCTTCCGGAAACCATGGCTGTTCTGAGCTTTGTGATTGCAATAATGATGGTATTGAACATGGGCAAAGCGTAAAAATTCGGTGAATGAAATGCCCGTAGAAAAACTGGGCTCTTCCCTGCTAGCCGATGCCAGGAAGGAGGCTAACGCGAAAATAAGGAATGCCGAGAAGCAGGCAGAAGAGCTCCTCTCCCATGCCGAAAAGGAGTGGATGGAGAAGGAAAAGGAAGTGATGAAGCAGACAGAGGAAATGATAAAGGAGGAGAGGAAGGAAAGGCTTGCATGGGCAAGGCTTGAGGGCAAAAGGAGGATAGAGGAGGCAAAGGATGAGGTTGTAAAAAAGGTTATGGATGCGCTGGCCGATAGATTCAAGAGATACAGGAGGAGTGCGGAGTACAGGAATTTTCTGAAAGGGCTCGTGAAAAAGGCTGAGGTGGAGATAGGAAAAAAAGGTATGGTAATACATGTTGCTGAAGGGGATGGAAAAATTGTGAAAGGCATGGGGGGTGTAAAGGAGGACCTCGACTCGCTCGGCGGGGTTGTTGTGGAGAGCAGGGATGGAAGCGTGAGGGTGGATTATTCTTTTGAAAGTTTGATGGAGATGAAAAAGGAGGAGATAAGGAGGATAGTGTATGATGGAGTTTTTAAGGGAAGGAAGTAGGATATCCTCTTTTGTTGAAACTGCGCTCGCTCCGGTAGCGAGGCCACTAAAATACGGCTACTCAAACGCAAGGGTTTCTGGAATGAAAGGATACCTCCTAAAGCCAGAATTCTACGAGGAACTGATAAATACCGGGAGCATTGATGGAATGGTGGAGCTGCTCCAGAGAACATATTACAAGGAATACCTTGCCTCCTTTTCCATGACATATAAGGGAAGCGAGCTTATAGAGCTCGCTAGCGGAAAACATTTTGGAGAGATGGCAACGAAGATAAAGAAGGTTTCGCCAAAGTCTGATGCTGAAGTAGTCGAGATTTTCCTGAAAAGATGGGAGCTTACAAATTATAAAACGGTTTTCTCTGGAAGGATGATAGGGAAGAGCTGGAAGGAGATCGAGCCGTACATAATTCCGGTCGGAAAGATTGATGAGTATAGAAAAGTAGGGGAGAGCTCTGACGCTTACAGTGCGTTCAAAACAACTTCCCTAGGAAAGGAAATTTTTGGGCTCGAAATAGGAAAGCTCGGAAAGGAAAAGGAAAGTATAGTGGCAGAAGCTGCCAAAAAAGGGGATGTGCTTCTTCAGGTTTTCGTGCTCATGGACCTTTATTATTACAGGTATGTTCAGGAGATCGCATCAAAAATCCTTCCGGCTGATGCTTACCACATCCTCCTGTTCGTCAGAAGGGAGATAGATGCAAAGAACATATCCACTGTGATACGGCTCAGGGAAAAGAAAAACGAAAACGTTCTTGAATACATCGTGCCCGGAGGAACTGTGCGCGCAAGCGACCTGGTGGATGCCTACAAAAACGATAGAACACTGCTAAAGTTGTTGAGTAGATTTGGTATAAATGAGATAAAGAAACCTGAGGAGGCTGAGATGGAAATGGAAATCTGGCTTGCGAAAAGAAAATCTATCATATTCCACAAATCCATGCTGAACATAGGAAAGATTCTGGGCTTCATGCTGTTAAAAGAAGAAGAGGCGAACAACCTAAGAAAGATAGCAAGGGCGCATGAGTTCGGCCTGAGCAAGGAGGAGGTAAAGAGGATGATCGTATGACACAAAAAATAGTTGTGTACGGGCAGGGGCCGACTGTGCTTGGGTTTAGACTGATTGGCATAGAGGGCGAAGTGGTAGAAGAACCAAAGGATGTTGAAAAGAAAATTGAGGAGGCAATCTCAAATCAGAACATAGGGATAGTGCTCGTGGACCAGGGGTTGTTCAACAGAATAGATTGGAGGCTGAAAAAAAGGATAGAGAACATAGCCTCACCGGTAATCTTGCCTGTTGCTGGAGCAAAAATGGAGGAAAAGGAGAAAGAATCGCTTGATATGCTCATTAAAAGGGCTCTTGGATTTGAGCTCAAGAAAAAGTAATCTATGGGTGATAGAATGGGAAAAGGAAAACTCATTAAGATAAGCGGACCGGTCGTTGTCGCGAGAGGGATAGATTCAAAACTGTACGATGTGGTTAAGGTCGGCGAGGAGAAGCTAATTGGAGAAGTGATAAAGATCGTTGGGAATGAGTATGTTGTGCAGGTTTATGAGGACACATCCGGCCTAAAACCCGGGGAGCCGGTTGAGGGAACCGGGATGCCTTTGAGCGTTGAGCTCGGGCCAGGGTTGCTGAAAAGCATATACGATGGAATACAAAGGCCTCTTACGCTCATTGCAGAAGAAACAGGAACTTACATAAAAAGAGGGGTTTCTGTTCCGCCGCTTGATAAGAAAAAGAAGTGGAGGTTTGAACCAAAGGTAAAAAAGGGTGATAGGGTTTCTGTCGGCGATATCCTTGGAACGGTAAAAGAAACAGAGCTTATAGAACACCGCATCCTCTCACCATTCGATGGGGTGGTCAGGGAAATAAGGGCAGGGGAGTATAAGCTCGATGATGCCATTGGAACCATAGAGCAAATGGGGAAAAGGAATGATGTTTTTCTCTATCATAAGTGGCCTGTGAGAAAGCCGAGAAGGTATAAGGAGAAATACCCGCCGGAAATCCCATTAATAACTGGAATGAGAATAGTGGATACATTTTCGCCCATCGCAAAAGGAGGAACCGCATGCATTCCAGGGCCGTTCGGTTCAGGAAAGACGGTGACGCAGCAATCTTTGGCAAAGTGGAGCGACACTGAGATTGTTGTTTACATAGGATGCGGGGAAAGAGGGAACGAGATGACAGAGGTGCTCACAGAATTCCCTCACCTGAAAGACCCAAAAAGCGGGAAGCCGCTCATGGAAAGGACGGTTCTGATTGCAAACACCTCAAACATGCCTGTTGCTGCAAGGGAGGCGAGCATATACACCGGTGTTACCATCGCGGAGTATTACAGGGACATGGGGTATAATGTTTCTTTGATGGCAGATTCCACGAGCAGATGGGCTGAAGCAATGAGAGAGATTGGAGGGAGGTTAGAGGAAATGCCGGGTGAAGAAGGATACCCTGCTTACTTGGCGAGAAGGCTCGCGGAGTTTTATGAAAGGGCAGGGAGGGTGAAAACACTTGGAAGCGATGAGAGGTACGGAAGCGTTACAATAATAGGGGCTGTTTCACCACCAGGAGGTGATATCTCAGAACCCGTGAGCCAGAACACCCTGCGCGTGACCAAGGTTTTCCTTGCGCTCGATGCTTCCCTTGCACACAGGAGGCATTTTCCGGCCTTACACTGGTTGAAGAGCTATTCTCTTTACAAAGAAAGGTTGGATGAATGGTATTCGAAAAACATCGCAGAGGATTGGGCATTTCTAAGGGATGAAGCCATGGCACTTTTGCAGAAGGAGGCAGAGCTTGAAGAGGTTGTGCAGTTAGTAGGACCGGATGCCCTTCCTGAAAAGGAGCAAGCAATCCTTTTAGTAACAAAAATGCTCAGGGAGGATTATCTGCAGCAGAACGCCTACCACGAGGTGGACATGTACTGCAGCTTGAAAAAGCAGTACGCGATGCTGAAGAACATAATGCATTTCTACAAGAGGGCGATGGAGGCAATAGAGAAGGGGATGCAAGCAAAGGCTATAGCAGGGATGAAGGTTGTTGAAAAGATCGCAAGGATGAAAGAGATACCGGAAAGCAGGATGGGTGATATCCAGGGAATAATAAAGGAGATTGATAGCGAGTTCGGCAGCGCTTTAAAGAAGGTTGCCTCTTCTGAGGGGTGAGAAAAATGAAAGAATACAGAACAGTTACTCAGATTGCCGGCCCGCTTGTTTTTGTTGAAGGAGTAAGCGGGGTTGGGTACAACGAGATAGTTGAGGTTACATTACCGGATGGGGAAAAGAAAAAAGGGCAGGTTCTTGAGGTGAGCGAGGGTATTGCGGTTGTCCAGATTTTCGGGACCACAACCGGCCTGGATACCAGGAGGACGAGTGTTAAATTCCTAGGGGAAACGATGAAGCTTGGCGTGAGCGAAGAGATGCTCGGAAGGGTTTTCTCTGGGCTTGGGGAGCCTATTGACAGAGCCCCAAAACCAGTAGCAGAGGATAGGGTGGAGATAATCGGGAATGCGATAAACCCATACTCAAGGGAACCTCCGGCAGAATTCATTCAAACCGGGATTTCAACAATAGATGGGATGAACACACTTGTAAGGGGGCAGAAGCTTCCGATTTTCTCAGCAGCAGGCCTTCCGCACAACCACCTTGCTGTGCAGATCGCGCGGCAGGCGAAGGTAAGGGGAGAAGGAGAGGAGTTTGCGGTTGTTTTCGCCGCGGTTGGGATTACAAACGAAGAGGCCAACTTTTTCATGAAAGACTTTGAAAGGACCGGTGCTCTTGAGAGGGCTGTTTTGTTCTTGAATCTGGCTGATGACCCGAGCGCAGAGAGGCTAATCACGCCGAGGCTTGCCCTCACAACAGCAGAGTATTTGGCTTTTGAGAAGGACATGCACGTGCTCGTGATAATCACGGATATGACAAATTACTGCGAAGCGCTCAGGGAGATTTCTGCGGCGAGGCAGGAGGTACCGGGAAGGAGAGGCTACCCGGGATACATGTACACAGACCTTTCTACAATCTACGAGAGGGCGGGGAAGGTGAAGGGAAAGAAGGGTTCAGTTACGCAGTTCCCGATTTTGACAATGCCGGGTGATGATATCACCCATCCGATTCCGGATTTGACCGGGTATATTACAGAAGGCCAGATCGTTCTGAGCAGGGACCTGCACAGAAAGGGAATCTATCCGCCGGTTGACCCGCTTCCAAGCTTGAGCAGGTTGATGAACGCGGGCATAGGGCCGAAGAAAACAAGGGAAGACCATAAAGGGGTTAGCGACCAGCTCTACGCAGCGTATGCTACCGGAAGGGACTTGAGAGCACTGAGCGCGGTTGTTGGTGAGGAGGCGCTGAGCGAAACTGACAGGAAATACTTGAAGTTTGCGGACGCATTTGAGCAGAGGTTCATAAAACAGGATTACCATGAGGACAGAACGATCGAGCAGACGCTTGATTTGGGATGGGAGCTTATGGCAATGCTTCCGGAATCTGAGTTAAAGAGGGTGAAAGTAGAATTCATAGAGAAATATGGGAAAAGATTCAGGAAAAAGGAAAATGAATAAAAAAGAAAGTGGTTGATGAAATGGAGGAGAAGCCAAACCCAACAAGGATGGAGCTGCTCAAGATAAAGGCGAGGATAAAGCTCGCGAGAAAGGGGCATAAACTCCTGAAGCAAAAAAGGGACGCGCTCATAATGGAATTCTTCAAAATACTCGGGCAGGCCAGGGATCTGAGAGGCCAGCTAAACCAGGAGCTTGAAGAGGGATATAGGTATTTGGCCATGGCATCCTTCTCCCATACTATTTTTGACCTGGATAACATGGCGAGGATGGTAAGGGCAGAGTATGGGCTAGATGTAAAAGAAAAAAATGTGATGGGCGTAAAAATTCCAAAAATAAGAGTGGAAATGAAAGAATTCAAAAGCTACCCGATATTCATGAGCAGCGCAAAGGTGGATAAATCCGTTGAACATTTCAGGAATGCACTAAAACTCGTCCTGCAATTGGCTGAAACAGAAACCGCAATCAAGAGGATAATAAAGGAGATTGAGAAAACAAAGAGAAGGGTAAATGCATTGGAGTTTGTCGTTCTCCCTAGGTTGGAGGAGCAGGAGCGCGAGATAAGGATGCGCCTTGAGGAGATGGAAAGGGATATGTTCGTGAGTTTGAAGGTGATAAAGAGAAGATTGGAGAAGGAAGCGGCTTTCTAAGCTTTCTAACTTAATAGATTATGTAGGTCTTTACAACGTTTCAACCTTTTTCCCTTTTTCATCAAAAACCTTTGGAGATTGTTTTTTTATTTCGTGCTTTACGAGAAGCTCCTTCCCGCTTGCTGCTTTTACAAACATAAACTCCTCGTATCCTTCTTCTGTTTTTAGGATAATTGTGTATTTGTTCGGCACCTCCTCGCCGCCCTCTTTTTTATACCTATACTTTATGTATTTACCCTTTGAGAGAAGGATCCTTGCCTCCCTCTCACCCTTCTTGCTTATCGCAATAACCTCTTCCGGATATTCTTTTCCCATCTTCACACCTCAAAAAATTTAAGATACTCCTCCTCAGCCGGATGGAGCGTCGCCGGTATTACAATGGAAAATGGCGGTTTCCCGAGGTCTCTTTCGAGAAGTTTTTCTGCATCTCCGTACGTGATCTTCTCATCCTCAAAACCCAACCGGCTGAGGACAACAACATCCTTTACTATTTTTTTGCCCTCTATCCTTTCCATATCAAAAAGCTGTTTAATCGCTTCCCTTGCATCCATGGGCTCTGGCTGGACATCTAAAAGAACGAGGGTGTGGAGACCGATGGAGAGATTTTTTTCTATAAGAAGGAGAGGGGAGGTTGGCTTGTAGTTCTCTGACCATTTTGCTATCGTGACCGTTCTTCCGAACTTATACAACTGCAAACCTGTTCTCGCAACAGCTGTGAGTATGGAGGAATTGTGGACTATTTTTGTTTCTATCTTTCTTTTTCTGCATTCCGCGAGGAGGGAGATGTGGGTGGTTGCGACAAGAGGGTCGCCGACAACAAGCAAGCAAACATTTTTGTTTTTTGCCCTATCGATAAGAAAATCGCTCTCAACCCCCTCCCGGTCGAGGAGTGCTATTTCTTTTTTTATTAGTTTTTTTAGTTTGCCCTGAATACCGATAGGGATTGGCGATGTGTATTTTTCCAGGAAAATCTCATCGCATCTTTTTGCGGTTTCAATTCCTTCTATGGTTGGGTCAATGTTTATTCCCAAGCCAACGAGCGCGAGCATTTTAAACACCCGCAGCAACCCTGAGCATATCCCGAACTCCGGGCGCAAGACCGATCACGATGAGTACAACGGCGATGAAGTTTTTTTCGTTTTCCTCCTCGTTTTTTATGAGATAACCGGCGAGAAACGCGATGAGCACCTTTATTAAGTAGAAGGCAATGTAGCCGTGCGCACCGCCTATCACACCCGCAAAAACATGCTGTTCAAAATAGGATTTTGAAATATCTATGGCGTAAAATGTTGCCGCACCATCAAGGGCATGGGAAAAAACAATGAATGAGAGGAGGGTGTCCTTGAGAAAGAGTTGGGAGAGGTAGAACGGAACAGCGGCGAGCGCAAGGATGAAAAAGATTGCAAAAAAATCGCTGAGAAGAGGAAGGACAAGGGCGAGATGGAAAACTGCAAGAAAGAATGCAACGGGCATGGCAACCTTTCTTTTTGTGAAATGCTCTGCGAGGAAAAGGAATACCGCAAGAAGACCGGTGAATATGTAAATGCCCGGAGAGATGTTGAAAAAATTATACGCGTAGATCTCTTTTATTATTGGGATTTGGATGGCGCCAAAATCAACGGCATCTGTGATCACCCTTTTCGCAGAGCCGAAGAGCACAAGGAAGAATATCGCTTTCATGAAATAGTCATCAGGGTGGATTTTAAGCCGCTTGAAAACAATGTAGATGGCATATACAGCCGCAATGGCTATAAGGGCATAAACAAGGGTATTTATGATATTATATCCTGTTCTATCTATCATGGGCGAAAGGAAGAACTCATTCAAAAATTCTTCAAATGAAAAAAGCATATGTAGATATTCAGCAAGGGTTTTAAAAATATTGTAGGTTTTAAGTAAGCATGGGATTCGCAGAGGAATTTTCAAAAGAGATAGGGGATGTAGAGGAGGAGATAAAGAAGATACTGCCGCGAAGGCCGGCTGAAGTGTACGGAGTGCTGGAAGAGTTCATAGCCCGCGGCGGAAAGAGGATTAGGCCGGTTCTTACCCTGCTCTTCACGAAGGCTTATGGGGGAAGCTACAGGGAAGCGCTAAGACCGGCGGCTTTGATAGAGATATTCCATAACTTCACCCTTATACATGATGACATAGAGGACAACTCTCCCTTGAGAAGGGGGAAGCCAACACTGCACAGAATGTATGGGGTGCCGATAGCGCTAAATTCCGGTGATGCGCTCTACACCTTTGTGTGGAATGAAATCTTGAAGATTAAGAATGAGGAGGTAAAATTTTTGATGGGCGATGCTTTCAGAAGGGTTGTGGAGGGGCAGGGAAAGGAGCTTTACTGGGAAAGGCAGAAGATTTTTGATGTTGGGGAAAGGGATTATATGGAAATGGCAGGCGGAAAGACCGCGGCGCTCATAGGTGCGGCGTGTGAGGTTGGTGCAACAGTAGCAAAAAAAGGGAAGAAGGAAAGGGAGGCCGCAAGATTTTTTGGGGAAAGCATAGGGCTCGCATTCCAGATACAGGATGACATCCTTAACATAACCGGTACAGTGGAGGAATACAAGAAGAAGATTGGGGATGATATAACAGAGGGAAAAAGAACACTTATGGTGATAAAGACGCTGGAAATGGCAGAACCCAGAGACAAAAAAAGGCTTATCGAGATCCTCTCCTCACACACTGAGGATGAGGTAGAGATAAGCGAGGCCATAGGAATAATAAAAAAGTATGGGGGGATAGAGTACGCGAGAAAAAAAGCAGAGGAGCTAGTGGCCAGGGGAATCTCAAAGGTTGAGAAGGCCATTCCTGAAGGTAAAGAGAAGCGCAGGATAATAGAGATAGCAAAGTACTTTATGACCAGGAGGGAATAGTACAAAACAGCAAGATTAATAAAGGTTTATGAATATACTTTTCGTATGAAAAAATCCATAGTGTTATTGTTTTTTACAATTCTTATAGTGCAAAGCCTTGCGATCAACATTCAGGATTATCTTTACCCTGACGAGAATGTGAGCGATGTAAAGTACGAGGCATTTTCTATAAGCGGGGTTAAGTACGAACTCGTTTTCATGAAAAATAAAGAGATCCTCCTTCTAAAAAACGAAGAGATAGTGAATGACAGCGAGGAAATAAAGGAGGCAATTAAGGCATACTACACCTCTAAATACTACCTCACGCCTTCCCAGATTGAGAACCTCACTGCATATTTTGTTGAGCTCAACGCAAGCAGGAATAATGGTGAGGGTAGGTTCGTAGAGGTTGGGGAGGAGCAGATGTGTAGGGATAGGGTTGGGGGGAAATTGCCCAAACCACCGCCGGATTATAAAGAGATGTACGGCGATGAATACATGTACTGGGCAACGCTCATGTGCTCGCTCTGGGGAAAAGAGATAAACTGCAATGACCCGAATATGCTTTATGGTTTGATAAAGGATTTTTGGAAGGCAACCAGAGCGGTTGATGAAAGGATGGATGGGGTATTTAATTACCTAAACAACATCACCCCGGATAATGTTTATGAAGGGCTTCTGTATATGAATGAGAGCATGCCTATAATAGAGCAGAATTATTATGTAATGAAGAACAGCGAGCTCAGGTTTCCGCTTGGTGGGATTTCTGAATGCAAGAAATGTTTTGGGATATGCCCGCCCATAGTATACAATGAAACCGCGATACAAAACATCAAACTTCTTCTTCCCCAACTCATTGCACAAACAAAACCCCTCGGAACCTATGTTCAGATATCCTCCTCGCTGTATAATAGCACGCAGGAGAGGATAAACTACAAAACAAGCCAGGACCTTACTGCCTACTACCTAAACATTCTTAAACCGATAAATGCATCCGCAGAGGATGTGCTCAACAGGTCAGAAGAATCATTAGGTTTTGTGATGAACCAAACATTCGCGAGCAAGGTTGATGCTCTAAAATCCCTAAAAAGCGAAATAGAGAGCAACATAGCCTCGAAGAAATTCGAGGGAATGGACAAGAAAATAGAGACGCTTGTGAAACTAATTGATGAGGTGAACGCAACAATAGAGCCGAACAAGCAATGGTATATAGATGCGGAACGGGAGAAAGACAGGGTAACCGGGATGATATTTTTGCTTGAAACAAAGGAACTAAACCCGGAAGAGGTTGCGCAGCTTTCTCAGTATAAGGTGGAGAAGAACAACTTAGATGGTGGGTTTGTAAAGGGGTTAACACCGGATACTTATGCTGAGTATTCGCAAAGGTACAAGGAGCTTCAAGAAAAGCTTCAGCCTTTAATGCAGGCAAAGGAGGAGAATATAGGAATAAAAGATGCCAAGGCCTTTGCAAAGAATGCCGGGGAGACAACCTCAAGCCTCATCCTGGCAGTTGTCCCCATGCCAACCAGCCAAAGGTCAGAGGTATTGGAGGCCTTACCAGCAGCGCTTTCTATTTTTTCATACCTCTCGCTCACATCCTTCCTTGTGCTCGCATCCTCAATAGTCTACTTAAGAATAAAGGGGAGGTTTACAACGGCAAACCAAAGGACATACTACTGGATAGGTGTTGGTGCAATCGCTGTGATTCTTGTTTTGCTGAATGTTGGTTTCTACATCCTCCTGGACAGGTCCCTGCTCCACGCAAGCTTCGAGGACTTTTCTGGCGTTATTGCGGAAAACGATAATGTCGCGGTGGTTGTTGATTATGCAGGGGCTCCGGAAACAGCAGCAGAGCCGATGAGCACCTGCGCGGAGAAGATAATAAACAACCTGGCTGCGCAGAACAAGACGGTCGTGTTCTATGTGTATACAGATAAATGCATAATAAATGGTGTTGAGACAAACAAAAACAGGAAGCAGTGCAATGATGAAATTTCAGTGCCAAGGATAGTGCTCAAGTACTCGAATGTTGAGCAGAACCCAAGCTTTTCTACAACCATGGATATAAAAGGGGTAATTTCGGGCGACGAGGCATACTTCAATCTCTGCCCGATTTCTGCAGTTATGGGGGAGGTGGAGTGAGTATGGATAAGCGTTCTGTTGTGGTGATAATTCTTGGAATAGCTGCAATAGCGCTTTCCTACTATGTTTACATGAACCAGGGCTTTTTGCAAAAGGATGTGAAGGATGCCCTTATTGCCGGAAGGCAGGAGCTGAACTCCTCAAAATTTGCTGAGGATTTCATCAAGCATAAATGCGTGGCAATAGTCATGGATATAAGGGGGGTTGATGACCCTTACAGGAGGAATATTCTCCAATGCGGCGTTGACCTTGCCGGAAGCCAGGGGCTTGCGGGCATGGAAATGCAGGTAATGGGCCTTGATGAGAAAGGATGCGTGGATGAGAACGGAAGCAAAACAGTGCAGGAATGCATGCAGGCATTGAGAAAGGACTGCTATATCTTTTACATTACAAAGGGCCAGAATAAAAGCACTGTTTACGAAGGATTGCTGATGGTAGAAGAAGGGGATGTTTATTTCCCATGCAAGATTTCATATTCTGTATCTCAAAAAGGCCCCTAAACCAGCAAAACCCTGAAGGAATTGCATTCCTTCTGAGGTGTTTGTTGAGATAACCTCAACCTTTATCTGATTCTCATTCGCCAGATCTATTATGTATTCGATCAATGGCTCAGCCTCCTCCTCAAACATATTCCCGCCGCATTTTGAGCATTTGAAGGGTTCGCTTGGCTTTTCTTTCACAACCTTTACTTCTTCATTCCCGCAAGAGCCGCATTTTAATTTAAAGCGCCAGTATTCCAACCCTTCGGAGACAAGCACCAGCTCTGCCTGCTTTATCATAATGGCCTCCTCAACCTGCTTCAAACCATAGGTTGCAAGCCCTCCCTTCACAACCTCTTTTATGAACCTCTCAACGAGGGCTTTTTCCTTTATCGCTTCCTGCTCTGCAAGAATCTCGCCGGATTTTGAGACAACCTCCTCAACACCATGCTCATCAACATAACCGGTGTCAACAACACCAAGAATTTTATGCTGGTAGTTGAACGGTTTTTCCTTGAGGAAGTTTTCCTTTGCCGGCCCAGGGCCGCCGATAATAATTCCCTTTACCTTCCCCAAAAAAACCTCATCCATCGCCTCGCCTATCCTTCCGTAATAATGCTGTGTTCCTTCTTCTACAATGCGCTGGTATCTCCTTGCGCTCTGCCCTCCTACCTTAACCTTCGCAGGGGTTGGGTTGTGAAGCTTCCGAAGGATGATTGTCTCTGTTCCTTTCAGCAGGGCGAGGGTTGCATCCCTTCCGTCCATCACAACTATTCCGTAGGAGTCCTTTGCCTCCATCATCCTTTCAAGCGGCTCAAGGAAAAAAGAGGAGTCGCATCTGTAGATGCTTACGCTCAGCTTGTACGGTGGTTCTATGACGAATGTTTTTATATCTGTTTTTGACGGGTCCTCGCTTATGTTTCCGGAGAATATCGCCAGCCCGTTCTCCGGGGTCTTTTTGTATCCTTTTAGGGTAGTAAGGATTCTCTCAAGGGCCCCTATGACATTGTTCCTCGTCTGTTTGCTCTTTATGTTCTCTGCCTGGCTCATCTCCCCCCTGAGTTTCGCTGAAATCTCGCTTATGGGATAGCCGGATGGGATGTAAACTGAAACGAGCTGCGTTCCGCTGCCCCTGAACTCCTTGAGCATGCGTATCTGCTTCTTAAACTCATAGAGTTTTTCGCTTTCTACTTGCATGTTCCTTCGCCCATCTTACTATAAGAGCATGGTATTCGTTAAAAATGTATTGGTCGCGCGGAAGGTTTTTTTCAAAGAAATCCTGGTACTCTTGATATGTCTTTCCTTTGAAAAGTTTGAAATGCTCGCAAAACCTTTTCGTATACGCATCCACTACGAAAACGGGCCGGTTGAATGCGTAAAGGAGGATGCTGTCTGCTGTTTCGTTTCCAACCCCATTAACAGAGAGAAGCTCTTTTCTTAATTCCTCTGTGGAAAGGGAGTTGAGCCTTGGTTTAAGCTCAAGGTATTTTTTTGTGATTAATTTTAAGCGTTTGGATTTTTGATTGTAGAAGCCCGCGGGTTTTATGAGCTGTTTTAGTTTTTTCATCGGAAGCGCAAGAATCTTTTTAGGCGAAAGAACGCGTGCCTTTTTCAAATTTTCTATCGCCTTCTCAACATTCCTCCACGCGCAGTTTTGCGTAAGGATTGCACCCACAACTACCTCATACTGCGTTTTTGCTGGCCACCATCTCTGCGGGCCGTACATGGAAAGGAGTTTTTTGAAAAGAGAGTAGGTCCTTGTTTTTTTAATAAAAAACCACCTCTCCTGTCGAAAGCATGTACTTTGCTTTTTTTATTTTCAGCTCGCCTTTTTCAACCAATTCCCAGACTATCCTGCTTTTTTTCAGAATGGTTTTCTCAACAAGGTCTAGGTTAAGGGAAATTGCCTTCTCCACCTCCCCACCGGCCTTTTTGCATGCAGGCCTTATTTTCTTCACTATGTCCTTTATTTTTCCGTGCGCCTCTCCACCGGAGCAGGTTGCTGTAACAGCCCCGCATCTCTCGTGCCCGAGGATGAGGAGGAGGGGTGTTTTGAGATGCTCAACCCCATACTCTATGCTTCCGAGAGCGACATCATCTACGATGTTGCCGGCGGTTCTTATTACGAAAAGCTCGCCTATGTTTGCATCGAATATAAACTCAGGGATGACGCGGCTGTCGCTGCATGTAACTATGGTTACAAACGGCTTCTGGCCTTCCAAAACCTCCTTTCTTCGTTCCACAAAGTTGTACGCCGCCCTCTCTCCTTTCACAAACCTTCTGTTTCCTTCCTTCAGTTTTTCTATTGCCTCTTCTGCATTCATAGAATCACCACCTAGCAGAAAATGGGTGGAATGATTTTTAAAGCTGTTCTGCAAAACAAAAAAACATGGAAAGTATGAAACCAGAAACTTTTGCCGAGACACTTCATGCATACCTTTATTTTATAAGCCTTGCATTCATAACGCCCATAATCATTTTTGCCTCTCTATTGTTAGAGAAAAAAAGCTTGGAAATCGGCCCGATTAGTATCGTCATTTTGCTTATCGCCGCTATTCTTCTGACGGCTACCATCGATTTAAAGAAGAGAAACGATCCTTTTAAGAGCGCCACTCATAAAGGTCCTTTATTTGCAACCCTAAACACTTTGAACTTTTTCTTCACGGCATTGCTCTTCCCAGAAAGAATAGAAGAAAGAAAAATAAAAAGGATGAAAATAAATGATATCCCAGAAGATAAACCCAACTGCATCAACTATTATATACACGTCTTCCAGATATTCCTCAACACCTCTATTCTTTTTAGTTGTATTCTACTGATACTACTGCTAAGGTTACTTGATCTTCTGCTGGTATTTATAGTTATAATGTTGGGTATAACCGTATTTAGTTTTTATATAACAAAAAAGATTAGGCCATTTTTGATAGCCATTTTTGATGTTATAGATGAGTTTCACATTGGGCTGGCTGTTCTTCTGACATTTACACTCTTTTTTCTCATATTCAGCCCGTTCCTAGTGATAAATATTTTTGGAAATGACGCAACCGTAAAAATAAATAACGTAGAGTATACAGTTGGGGCCTTAACCTTATCTTCCATAATTGTGCACATCTCTTTAATCGTGGCCGCCATAACTTTTTTGGTAGAGGTGCTTTTCCTTCTAAGGTATAACAGAAGAAACTTTTGGCTAGCCTTCTATTTGCTGGCTTTGTCTTTTCTGTTTTTCTATATCCAACCAAATTTTTTCGGTGATAAGAGTATGTTTGAATTTGTTATTATGGTAAGCAGTGGCGTCTCGCTCGTATACATGCTCAAAGACATAAAGAAGAGAATCGAGCAGGGGCTACTCTACTCTGCCTTGTCGTTTTCCTACGCCTTTCTTGAGCAAAAAAATATTTTTATCATTTTCGCCGTTCTGTCCCTTCTCTTTTTGTTTGTGCTGTACAACGCATACAAAAGGTATAAAGAAAACAAGGAGGTTTTGGTGTACTGATTAATTTTTGATGGTATTTTAACCGATAGCGTGAAACCTTTACCGTTTTTTGTTGCGAATAGGTTTTTAAGCGCTTACTCTACAAAATTTTTCGATGTGCGGCATCATCGGATATGTTGGCGATAAAAAAGCCTCAGAGGTCATACTTGAAGGGCTGAAAGCCCTAGAATACAGAGGGTATGATTCCGTAGGAATAGCCGTAATGGACAGGGAGGGGAGGATAAGGGTAAAGAAAGACAGGGGAATGCTGGAAGAGGTTTCAAAAAAAGTGGATTTTTTGGAGATGGATGGGTTTTTGGGAATAGGGCATACGAGATGGGCAACGCACGGCCCTCCGAGTTTTGAGAACGCGCACCCTCATGGCGATTGCGAAGGAAAGGTTGTGCTGGTGCACAACGGGGTAATTGAAAACTACCTTGAACTCCGGGAAGAGTTGGAAGGAAAAGGGCACAGGTTCTCTTCCCAGACAGACAGCGAGATAGTGGCGCATTTGATAGAGGAGTACAGAAAGGATAGCGAAGAGTTTGAGGCGTTCAGAAAGGCGATAAACCGGCTTAAGGGCTCTTACGCAATCGTATGCATGGTTGAGGGAAAAGAAAAACTGTTCTTGGCGAGAAAAAACAGCCCGCTCATAGTTGGGTTTGGAAATGGAGAGATGCTCTGCGCATCCGACTTCACTCCTATGCTGAAGCACACGAAAACATTTGCAATCATGGATGAGGAAGAGGTTTGTGTTGTCGATAAGGCTGGGGCGAGGTTTTTTGACCTGCGAGGGAATGAGAGGAAAAAGGAAAAGGTTGAGGTAAAGTGGAGCCCTGAGGAAGCCGAGAAAGGAGGGTATCCTCACTACATGCTTAAGGAGATTGAGGAGCAGAGGTATTCCTTAAAGGAGAGTTTCATGGCGGATGTGAGGAAAGCGAGCGGGCTTGTGGAAAAATACGAGAAGATAGATGTGATTGCTGCGGGAACAAGCTATCATGCCGGCCTAATGCTCAAATACCTTTTTCAGAAAGAGCTAAAGAAAAGGGTTGATGTTGTGATTGCATCTGAGTACAGGTATGTTGCAGTGCCGGATAAAAAAACCCTTGTGATTGCCATAAGCCAGAGCGGGGAAACAGCGGATACATTGCAGGCGATAAAATTCGCAAAAAAGCACGGCGCAAAAATACTTGCAATAACGAATGTTGTCGGCTCAAGCATAACAAGGGTTGCTGATGAAACCGTTTACATGAACGCTGGACCTGAGATAGGTGTGGCCGCAACAAAAACATTCACCTCCCAATTAGCAGTTGTTTACAAACTGGCTTTTCCGGAAAAAGATTTCTCCTATGTTGCGGATGAGATCGCGAGGGTTATGGAAGAAACAGGGGAGAAGGCAAAGGAGACCGCGCAGAAACTAAAGTTTGCAAAGAGCGTATTCTTTATCGGAAGAGGGATATGCATGCCCATTGCATACGAAGGGGCCCTGAAATTTAAGGAAATCTCTTACATCCATGGCGAGGCCTATGCAGGAGGGGAGCTCAAGCACGGGCCATTGAGCTTAATAGAAAAGGATGTTCCGGTGATTGCGCTTGTTCAGAGAGATGAAACCTATGAAAAAATGATAGGAAGCATAAAAGAAGTGAAGGCAAGGGGGGCGCATGTGATTGCGATAACAGACAGCAAAGAAATAGAAAAGGTCGCCGATGAGGCAATAGTTATTGAATGCAAGGAAAAAACCCTCTCTCCATTCTATTTCATCATCCCGCTTCAACTGATTGCGTATTACACGAGCGTTGAGAGGGGAATAAACCCGGACAAGCCGAGGAACCTGGCTAAATCTGTAACGGTCGAGTAGCTCATTTTCCGTTCTTTTTGTTTTCCTGAATCCATTTAGCGGTTTCGTTTATCTCAACGCCAAGCCCTCCATTGTTCTTTCCATTCCATCCAGCTATATAGGCCAGGATTTCCTCTGCCTCCTGCCTGCTGAACACAGGGTCCTTTACCAATTTCATCGCAATGAGCACAGGGGCTGGCATCTTTCCCTCGCAAACAGATTCAACTATAGTCCATATCAATATCTTTCTTTCCATCCCTTTCTTTCCTTCCAGCATTTTGTTTATATCAGATTCAAATGTGGTTATGCTTCCAGCCATTTCTTTTATTGATTTCTTAACATCATTCTTCAAAGTGTCATTCTCCAATGCATCCAGCTGGGTGAATGTAGTTATCCCAAGTTTTTGGATATAAGAAGGATATTTGTTTATTTTTTCATTTGTTTTGGAGCTTGCCTGCTGTGCCTGGGAGCCATTTATCTCTGCATCAAGGGCCTGCAAAGCTGCCCTCGCCTCTCTGTTTGTTCTGGCTTCAACTTCAATTGCTCTTCTTATTCTATCTTTCTGAGCTTCACTGTATTTATCACTTTTCAGGATGGCGTTCAGTTTATTCGTCGCATCTGCGTTGCTTCCATAATTTTTAACAAGAAACATGAGCGGGCCTTCAAGCGCTACCTCTGTTTTGCTGTTTGGGTTTTTGACCCAGTCATTCCATACCTTATCGAAGTCTTTCAGCGCATTCCCAACCATCTTACCAGAAAAACTTCCGGCCTTTAACCTGTCGGCTTCGCTAAGCTTTTCATAAATTTCTCTCGCAAGCTCGTAGTTTCCGTCTACCTCCTTCGCAACCCTCGCAACAACACCCTCAATTTCATCTGGCTTGGCAAACGCAATGGCGTTGTAATAGAAGGAAGAATACACTGTGGTTTTGTTTTCGATCTTGCTTTTTATAAATGCTTCAAAAACATCGAGGACAGGGAAATGGGGGTAGAGGGAAGACGAAAGGGCGTTTACATCTCCAGCATAAAACTTGTATGTTTCTATGAATTTTATGCACATTTCGAGCGCAACCTTCTGTCCTGTCTTTGCCATGTACTCCACGGCCATCTCGGGTTGGCAGTATGTAAACTCAGCGCATTTTTGCACAAGCTCCAAATATCTTTCGAGCCCAACCCTCCCGCTCGTATATTCTTTGAAATAACTCTGCAAAACATTTTCTGGGTTTGAACCGGAGTTTTTTGCAACGGCTATTACGGTATCCGCGCTCTGATACAACCCAGCGCCATAAAGCAAAAAGCACTTTGAGGCGTACTGGTCGGCTGCGCCGCTTGAATTTTTAAACTGAGAGAGAACAAACCATCTCGCAAGGTCTTTTGTCATTCCCCCGCTAACCTTTTGATACACAGCCTCGCCGAGCCTTTCCATGTTCGCAGGCCTTTCGTTTTGGTTTGATGCCCCTACCAAAGCATCCAGAAGCCCAACCATGTAAGAAATGTTTTTCCAAAGGTTTTCGTTCGAAATAAGCTCGCTCATAACCGTTACCCTATTCCCGCAAATGGAAAGGGCATCCACAACCTCTTTCGGACTCCCAACTGCCTGCCCACCTATGGAAACGAGCTCCACCGCCCTGCTCAAGCCATAAGGGTTTTTTGTTCCTGCCATTTGCCCAACTGCTTTTAGAGGGTCTATCTTTTTGTACAACGCAAAGTTGAATATCACGTTTATCCAGTTCTCCTCTCCGGTTTTTCTTTTAACAAAAGAAAGCGCGGTATCAACCGGGCAGCCAATCCCACCCCAAACAGCGACGGCAGTATCAACCGGAACTATTCCCAACCCAATCATTGCAGCAAGATATCCGCCTGCTTCCCATTCCATCTTTTCATGATAGTCTTTATAGCTTACAAGCGCCATAAAATACCTTGCCTCTTCCCTGTTCTGAGTTTGCAGGATCCATTCTCCATAGCTTATGAGCGCTTTCTTTCTCTCAGAAGTTTTCTTCGCGCCCATGAGGGCTGTTCTCAACCTCAACCCTGTGCTGTCAACCTGAGCAGCCTGCTCGCTTGTCTGTGGCTCCTGGGCTTGCAGAAAGCAAGGGAGCCCTGCAGCCCCAAGAATAATTCCTCCAGCGAGTAGCATGTCCCTAATTTTAATAATTTTAATTTTCATAGTTATAGTTTATGAATAAGAATGTTTTTAAACATTTCTGCCTGCCAAAAGTGAAACAATCTCCTTTATGCTCGCATCTGTTTTGAAGCCTGTGGGGGAAAAATGCGTCCTGCTTCCCTCAAAGCCATGCTTTTTAAGAAGCTTGACCATTTTTTCTGTTTTTGGCGGCATTTTGCCATATGCCTTTGCTATTCCATGGGTATCGAAGAAGTATGGGATGGAAAGCTCCTCCTCAATTAAGGAAAGGAACCTTTCCACCTGCTCCCGACTTTCATACTTTCTTTTTTCATTCAGACCGAGCATCTTCTTTATCATCTTTTTATCGTTTATTTCTCCAAGCCAAAGCTCCCCTGCGAAATCGTTTTCTTTTCCGCAAATGCTGCAGGTTTTTTCCATGGTTTTTCCAGAGGTTGCGTTCAGACATTTTGGGCAGAAGCTCACATAACCCATCTGCCTTAGATTCTCATCAGCCTTTTCCGCACCCTTTTCCAATCTTATTATCGTTTTCATCTGGTGCCGGTAGTAGAAGGAAAGAAGGGGTTTTATGCCGAAATTGAACTCATGCGCAATCCTTGCGATATAGTTTATCAGGATGCGCAGGCCTGTCTCGTGGCAGAAGTAGTTTCGCATGGGCCTTGAGTGGTAGTTCTTCAAGCACGCCTTTTTATGCGCGCCGCACAAAACGGCAGTGTCCGTTGCCGTTATGGAGAGATACCCTGACTTTAAGTTTCTCAACGCACGCACGGCAAAATAAACATGGGGGGTTGGGGTTCCAAAGGGGTCTAGCTCTATGAAATTATACTCGTTTGTTGCGTTGAAAAGAAACCTGTTTATATCCTCCCTGAAAACCTCTGCCCTTATTCCATTTTCCTTTATTCCTTTTTTTATGCATTCTACCGCCGCATCATAAACATCAACAAACGCAACCTTCTCAACATTCTTGTTTTCTTTTTTATACCTCATGCCGCGGATTCCGGATGCAGCCATGCCATCTAGAATGAACAGCTTCTCACCCAAACTCCCGGCTAGGAGGGAGGAGAGCGTTCTGCTCAGCTCCATGTGCGGATTGTAGAAAACATGCTCTGCTGTGTAAAATTTTATATTTTGCTCTTCTGATTCATTAAATTCCATGAAAAATTATGAAGTCAGGTTTTTAAAAACTCTCTCAAAGCCGAGGTAGCGTAGCTTCCTTTTGGAAGGGAGAACCTAAAAACAGAATCCGAGAAGGAAAAATCCTTGAACGGGGAGAATGCGGTCCTGCGGCTTCCTTTTGAGGAAATTTCTGGAAAGGAGCGAATCGCAAACGCCTCCTTTGTTATCCCAAATTTTTCAAGCAATCCCTCCTCGTACTCGTTGAGCTTGCTCTCATACCCCAAAACATTCATCACAAGCCAGCCCTTTTCTTGCTTTTTTTCCAAATCCGGAAATCCGTAGAAATTTTCCCCGCAGTAATACTCGTTTTCCTTTGCCTCAAGGTCCTTATCCCTTATCCTTTCCGAAAGCTCCAGATTGAAAAGATGGCTCTGGAAAGCATGGACAAACAAAAGCGATGTGAACCTTGGGATTTTTCTGAATGCATTCACAAAATCGTTCGGGTTTTTTGCAAGGTGCTCCAAAAGTTTTCTTTCCAGATGGAGATGTTTGGGGAAATAGTGAAGGGCTTTCGAAAAATTCTGCTCCTCTTTTAACCTCATTCTTGCTTCCCTTGCCTTTTCATTCTTCTCCCCTTCGCAATCTGTGAGGAATATCCACGCAGCCTCCTCAAACCTGTTCTTCAAAATGGACAGGCCAACCTTATGCGTATTCTTCCTGCCGCTTCCGAACCTCTGCCCTCCAAAATAGTTTGGAAACTTCCCGCCAAGCTCATCGTAGATTTTTTTGACATTATCCATTTTTCCCCCATCCTCTATCCTTATCGTAAACCTGTTGCCGAGCAGGCCTCCCAGCCTAACTTTTTCCTCCTCATACCACGCGCCGTTTATTTTTATATCCGGAAAATTTTTTGAGAGAAGCTCCTCTTTTTTCAGCGCGAACGCAGAAACCCTCTGAGTTGTTATCGCGACCTTGTCCTTATTGCCCGCGTAGTTGAAGCGCTTGACAGATATTTTAAGCCGGGATGCGATGAGCCTTATGGCCTTCTCAGTTGTCCAGTTTCTTTTCTGGAGGACAAAATGCAAAAATTTTCCCTCTCTATCCGGAAAGGCGACCTCCCTATCCACCTCCAGAATAGTTCCATCCGGCAGAATCTCCTCAACCATGAAGCTTTCTGGGCAGGATTTTATCTCTCCGCCGATTCCACGCGTTTTTGAAATGTAGGAAAGGTTTTCAATCATGCTTCAACCCGCTATCAAAGAATTTACAAAACTTCCGAGGAAATAGGACAATATCCCGCCGGCAAACCCCATAAATGTATACTCAAGAGAAACGCGGATGTCTTTTGCAGTTCCATACCCGAGAGCCGCAAGCAGGCAAAGGCCTATTCCAGCGCCGGCATAAACACCGATATCGAGCGGAAGGAAGAGCAGGGGCAGGATTTGGATAATGCCTGTTAGGAATGTGGCAAAAAAACCATAGAGCATAACCCAGAATATTTTTCTGTGGTCTGTGAGCCCATCCGCCTCCTTTGAAACATGAAGGCCGGCTGCGTTTGCGATTCCGTTCGCAACGCCTCCCGCAACAACAGCGGCAACAACCGCAAGCGTGCTGTGGGTGGCTGCATAAACGCCGAGAAGAATGCCGAGAACGTTTATCACTCCATCCATCGTCCCGAACGCGACCGCCGAAAGGTTATGGCCAGAGGGCTTCATGGAGGTATTCAAAAACCGAGCATTTTAAAAAACCTTAATAAAAACAGAAAACCAATGATTCTCATAATTGCTGAAAAACCAAAGGTTGCAGGAAAGATTGCATATGCTATAGGAAACGCAAAATTCGTGAGGATGGGAAAAGCCGGGTATTACGCCGTTGGCGATAATATTGTTGTTGCACCAGCAGTCGGGCATGTGTTCACGCTCACAGAGAAAAAAAGGAGCTTCGATTACCCTGTTTTTGATGTTGAATGGGCCCCATCCTACAAGGTAAGCAAAGATGCCTACTACACAAAAGAATACCTGGATGTTCTTCAAGCGCTCGGAAAAAAATCCGATGAGGTTGTTATCGCATGCGACTATGATATAGAGGGGACCCTCATCGGCTACAATATTTACAGGTTTGCGGTAGGGGATGGGAAGAAGCTAAAGAGGATGAAGTTTTCTACCCTTACTCCTTATGAATTGAAAGAGGCATTTGAAAATTTGCAGGAGATGGATTACGGAAATGCGTACGCAGGCGAAGCAAGGCATGTGCTCGACTGGTATTACGGTATAAATTTGAGCAGGGCTCTGATGAGGGCGATAAGTTCTGCGGGCGGAAGGAGAATAACCATGAGTATAGGAAGGGTGCAGGGGCCCACGCTAGAAATTCTCGTAAGAAGAGAGAAGGAGATAAGGAGTTTTAAGCCAGTGCCATATTGGGAGGTTTACGCAAGGATAAAGGGTACAAAGTTCATTCATGAAAAGGAGAGATTTTTTGAGGAGAAGGAGGCAGATTTGGCAAGAGAAAGGACAAAAAAGGAAGGGATTGTTGAGGAGGTGAAGAAAGAAGAAAAGAGGATACCGCCAAACCCTCCTTTCGACCTAACCTCCCTCCAGCTTGAAGCGAGCAGGGTTTTTGGGTTTTCTCCGACCCAAACCCTCCAGCTTGCCCAATCGCTTTACGAAGCATCCCTTATCTCCTACCCAAGAACATCCAGCCAGAAGCTCCCGGCAAGGTTGGGCCTGCAGAAAATAATAGAAAGGATGAAGGAGCAGGAGGAATACAAAAAGGATGCGGAAAAATTGCTTGAAAACAAATGGTTCAGGCCAAGGGAGGGCGAGAAGGAAGACCCGGCCCATCCGGCCATCCACCCAACAGGAATGAAGGGGGAGGTAGAGGGGAACGAGAAAAGGCTCTACGATCTGATTGTAAGAAGGTTCTTCGCGTGCTTTGCTCCATTTGCAATAAGAGAGGTTGCAAGCGTAAGGGTAAATGCAGGGGAGAAGTACAAGGCAGTGGGCACGACAACAAAAGAAAAGGGATGGATGGAATTTTACCCATACGCAAATTTAAAAGAAGAGGAACTGCCGGAATTCAAAACTGGGGAGCGGGTCTCTGTTGAGAAAACCGAGAAGAAGAAAAAGGAGACAAAACCGCCTGCGCGCTTCACTCCCGCAACGCTTGTGAAGGAGCTCGAAAGGCTCCACTTAGGAACAAAGGCAACACGCTCGGTTATCGTGGACACGCTTTATGATAGGCAATATATAAAGGGAAAGAGTATAGAGGTTACGGAATTCGGGATGGTGGTTGAGAGCGTACTGGGAAGGCACGCTCCCCAGATACTGGATGTAGAGCTCACAAGAAAGATGGAGGAAGACATGGAGAAAATTGAGGAGGGAAAGATGAAGAAGGAAGAGGTAATTGAAGAAGGAAAGAAAGTGCTCGTGGAAATCCTAAACAGGTTCAAAAAAGAGGAAAAGGAAATAGGAAAGGAGCTTCTCGAATCATGGAAGATAATGGATGCTGAGAAGAACATTGTCGGAAAATGCCCAAAATGTGGCTCTGATTTGAGGATAATAAGAATGAATGGGGGGAAACAGTTTATAGGATGCTCAAACTACCCCAACTGCAGGATGGCCTACCCGCTCCCGCGCAACGCCTATGTCCTTCCTACGGGCAAAACATGCGGAGAATGCGGCGCTCCTGTTGTAAAGGTTAAGATGGGAAGAAAGGGGATGTTTGAGATGTGCTTGAATTTTGAATGCCCATCAAAGAAAAAAATAAAAAAATAAAAAAGGTAAGAAAGAAATAGCAGTAGGGGGAGAAAAAGATGAAAAAAGACCAATAGAAAAAAGAAAGGGAAGGTGATGAGATGAGGTCTGTGTATGATGTAAACCTTAGGGGAAAGGTTGTTCTGAAGAGGATTGACCTGAACTCGCCCATAACCGAGGGGAAGGTACTGCCAAATCCTAGGATAAGGGAGCACGCAAAAAGCGTGCGGGAGCTTTCAGACATGGGGGCGAAAGTTGTTCTTCTTTCTCACCAGGGAAACCCGGGGGAAGAGGATTTCCTGAGTTTGGAGCAACATGCCCTTCTTCTTGCAGAGGAGGTCGGAAAACCTGTCAAGTTTGTTCCGGATGTGTGCGGCGAAAAGGCAAAGGCAGCTATAAAAGAGCTGAAAGATGGTGAAATTCTCTTGCTCGAGAATGTAAGGTTTGTTGAGGATGAGATGAAAGAGGAAACGGTGGATGAAGCGAAAATCGTAAAAGAACTTTCCCCGCTTGCGGATTATTTCATCCTCGATGCGCTTAGCGTCAGCCACCGGAAGCATGCGTCTGTTGTTGGGTTTGGAGGAAAACTTCCTGTTCTGGCCGGAAGAACGCTTGTGAAAGAGGTTGAGGCACTGAGCAGGGTTAGCAAGGGAAAAGAGGTAGTGTTTGTGATGGGTGGAAGCAAGGTGAAGGATTCGCTAAAAATAATGAAAAACCAGCTGAACGGAAAAAACGTATTCCTGCTTGGAGGGGTGATAGCAAACCTTTTCCTCCACGCAGATGGAAAGGATATAGGGGCTTCTATAAGCTACCTTATAACGAATGATATGCTCAAGTATGTTGATGAGGTGAAGGAGATACTGGCAAAGCACAGAAAGGAAATAATGCTTCCTGTTGATGTAGGGGTAAAGGTAGATGGTGGAAGAAAAAACATAAAAGTCGGAGAAAAAATAAACGGAGAGATTCTTGATATAGGGCCTGAGACAGCAAAAAAATATGCTGAAATAATAAAGAAGGCAAAGAATGTAGTTATGAACGGACCTATGGGGATGTATGAGGTGCCAGAGTTTTCTTATGGAACAAAGGAGGTGCTGAGAGCAATATCAGAAAGCAAGGCCTTTTCGCTCATAGGCGGGGGGCATACAACAAATGCACTGGAAGAGCTTGGAATAGATGAGAAGAAAATCGGCTACATAAGCTTGAGCGGGAAGGCATTTTTAAAATACCTTGGAGGGGAGGAGCTGCCTGGTTTGGATATGCTCAGGAAACACTCGAAAACTTTTTAAATGGTTTATTTAAAGGTTAACGCATGTACAAAGAGAAAGAACCGGATGAAGAAGCAGAAAAAACAAAAAAATCGAAGAATTTCAATGATTTCTTGAAAAGAAACAAGGATGAAATAAAAAAACTGAAAAAAGAGTTTGAGGAAGCAACCGAAGCAGGAATACAGGACCTGCTATTTCTGATATGGCTTATAGAGGATGATGAAAAAAAAGTTATGTCTAAGGCGAAAAGGCTTCTTTCTGAATTGTTCCATTCCGGATGGATAAACAGCCTACTCTCGTTTAAGCTAAAAAGCGAGGGTGAATAGGTTGGCTGATAAAAACAACAACGAAAAGAAGAAAATAAAAAAAGGGGTCTGCCCAGTTTGCGGAAGCAAGCTTGTGCATGAAGAAGGATGCGTGGAGTGCCCAAACTGCGGATGGAGCGAATGCGAGGTTGCTTAGGATTTTATGAGCTTATAAACAACAACCGCAAACGCGATGAACATAAAGAATGAAACAAGAAAAACCGGGAAGAAACCGAATGTCTGAGCAAGAAAACCGCCGCCAGCGAGAACGATGGTCTGTGCAATCCTCGGCAATACATGAAGAACCCCTATGTCCATAGAAACCGTTTTGCTGTTCTTTGTCTCCTTTGCTATTATAAACTCATGGAATGCAAAAAGTATTCCGTAGGCGAATGAGAAGGGAAGGTAAAAGAGAATAAAACTATCTTTCTGCGCGGTGGGCATGAAAAGCATGGCAGAGCTGAGGAGGAGCATGAGAATTAGGAAAGCCGGGTTGAAATTGTTCCTGAGCGCTATGTACGAACCTATTGCACTTGCGATGTAAAAAACCGTTAGAGAAAACCCTATCTCTTCATATGAGAACCCAAACTCCTTTTCCATGAATATCGGCATTATGAACCACACGATGAGCGTAAGGATGGAGACTGAAAAAACCATGGCAAGGGAGGTCTGCCAAAAGCTTTTCCTTCTTTTTAATGAGAAAACCTGTGAGGTGAAACCCGCCCAGTCGATTTTTTGTATTCTATGGAGTAGCATTTTTTCTTTTAGCATGAATGCCACTGCGGCCAGCAAAAGCGAGAGAAGCGCAAGGAGAAGGAATGTGTTTTCAAATGAGAGCGCTGTTATGAGAAATCCACTTAGGATTGTGCTCAGGGCAATGGCAATCCTTCTCACAGCATCCATGAATGCGGCATTTTTTTCTTCTGCGTTTGGGGAGACATGGTAAATTGCTGTTCTGTTCACAGACCAGAACGCCTGTGTTGAAATCCCCTCGCATACCTTAGCCAACCCAAAATAAACCGGAAGGGAGGATATTGCATATGTTATGTTCGCCACCATCATCGAGATGCCGTCAACAATGAAAAAAAGCTTGCATCCGATTTGGTCGGCAAGATAGGCGAAGAGAAGCCTTAGGAATATGCTTACAAAAGGCATAATAGAAAAAAGCAATCCTATCTCTGCCAATGAAAGGTTTTTGTAGGTAAGGTAGAGCGGAAGGATCATGGCAACGGCATAAAAAACAAAATGGTCGATAAAGTTTATGATAACAAGTTTTTTCATACTTCAAAACTGCCACTTACATTTTTAAATACTTACACTATCTAAACCTATCAAAATTAAAACGACAACGCCTCGGTAGCTCAGTTGGTAGAGCGTCCGGCTGTTAACCGGAAGGTCGTCGGTTCAAACAGCTTTCTTTCGGGTTGCCAAAAAAGCCTGGGAAAGAAAGTTTGGAAATCCGACCCGGGGCGTTTTTTGTTTTTCAACACCGAGAATGCTTAGATATTTGAAGCCAGCGTCTGGTACGATAAAAACAGGGTATTTTGCTTCATGCAGATGCTCCAGAACAACTTTGTAGATTGCACCGGAGCTCTGCCCTCCGAAAACCCCTTCCTTCACTATAAGTTTACAGCTCCGACAAAAGCCATGGATACTCCGGTATTCCCCGATGTGGCTTCAAGAATTGTCATTCCTTTTTTCAGCCTCCTGCTTTTTTCTGCATCCTCAACGATCTGCTTTGCAATCCTATCCTTTACAGAACCCGTCGGGTTATAGTATTCAAGCTTTGCGTATGCGCCGGATTTCAATCTAACCAGTGGTGTGTTGCCTATGGCTGAAAGGATGTTCATACCGAGAAAAATCAAAGGAAATGTTTAAAAATACTCTGAATGAATAGAAAAGCGGTGAGAAATATGAAACAGAATGTAGGGATTTTAGACCAGACCCTTAGGCTTGTGCTTGGGATTTTCTTGATAGTTCTCGGGTTTTATTACGGAAACAATTGGGTCCTGTATCTAGTCGGCGCGATTGTATTTGTAACCGGGATAATCGGCTACTGCCCGCTTTATGAAATCCTTAACATAACAACCGTAGAGAAGGGCGAGCTCCCTGTAAAACCTGAAATAAGAATCGGCATCGGCCAAAAAACAAAATCAAAAAAGCCCGCTGGAACAGCAATGAAAAAAAGGGTGAAAAGAAAGAGAAGGTAAAGGATTGCTCCGGCCGGGACTTTCGCAAGACAAACCGCAGGGGGGCTTCGCCCCCCTTCAGTTTTTCCTTGATTTCCTGATTCCCCCCAAAATTTTCATTCAAATGTGAGGGGGGTGATTTTGCGAGCGTAGCTTTTTAGGGGCATGCGGTGAAGCAACCCTCACCAAATAGGTGAGGGCTTCGGTGCCGCCCGAACCCTTAGAAAAGTTGGGCGGCACTTGCTTCGCCGCATGGGCATGCGGTGAAGCAACCCTCACCAAATAGGTGAGGGCTTCGGTGCCGCCCGAACCCTTAGAAAAGTTGGGCGGCACTTGCTTCGCCGCATGAGGGAAACCTCCCCCATAAAAGCTCGTTTCGAACCCGGGTCACCGGCTCGAGAGGCCGATATCCTTGACCACTAGACTACCGGAGCAAGTGAGATTCTTTTTTCCAAGAAAGAAATAAAAAGCTGTCTCCTAGCACTCGTTTATTTTGATGACATACCCTTCCTTTGCTTTCATGTCCGCGAAGAAGCTCTCCTCGTTATTCGAGAAGAATAGGAACTGCCCTTTCCATCCCGAAATTATTCCGGATATGTTTCCTTTGCTTCTCTTCGGATTTTTCGGATAAACAAAACTGTTCCTCTTTATTTGAATGTCATCCTTCAGATAAGAAGAAAGAAGAGGGTCTGATTGCATTTTTTCTATTACCCTAGGGAGGGGGTTATCTTCTGAATTCAAAAATAAAACCTTCTTTCTTCCATGTATCGCATCCGGGATGTTGAACCTCTCTTTTATTATCTGCTCCATAGAATAAGCCTCCTCTGCCCTCATCCGCATGATCTCTGCCCAGAAATCAGCGCCCTGTTCATACACCCTTCTTTCAACACTCTCGCTTACCCCAACCTTTACCAAAGGCCCGAATGAAGCAAGGTAGATGCCAACCTCGCGATTTTTGAATTTCTCCTCCATCGCCTCATATCCAGAGGTATCCATTCTAGTATAAACCTTTGCGATATCCCTGTATCTGCATGTTGGGCATTGCTTTGTGTTTATGGCATTGTTCGGGCAGGGAAAGTATCCGGAAACACCTCTGTACCCTATGCATCTTTTTTCGATAAACTCCAGCGATAGTGGTTTTCCCAACTCCAACGGGATGGAGCTAGTGAGATGGCCATCGCGCATAAGAAGCACTGGATTGGAGCCGGCAGATGGATAGTAGAAGCGTATGAAATGGTGCATGAATATAAACATTTTCCTTTATTTAAAAATATGAGCGGGCCTCGGTTCCGCTCGGTTGCAGGGGTCGCCAAGTCTGGTCAAAGGCGCAGGACTTAAGTAAGATCCAATCAAGAAGAAATCCTGTCCCTTAGTGGGTTCATGGGTTCAAATCCCATCCCCTGCAAACCTTAGAAATGTGGTAGTGTTTAAGAATGGAGGATTTGAACCCATGCGGGATGTGGGTTCAAATCCCATCCCCTGCAAAATCTATTTTTAAAGTTTATCAAAGAAATTGTCCCATGGCAAAGTTTGCGCAGAAAGAGAAGGAAGGGCAGGAAGGAATAAAAAGCCATCTTCATGAGCCGATGGAAGAGCGGATGTTCGCTTTGCTCATGATGCTCGCGATAGCGGAAAACTCATCCAAAGGAATTCAAGACATGCTGGAAAGGAAAGGGGAGGAGCTTGGTGAGATTGAAAAAAAGGAAAAGGAGGTTGAGCTCTCGCCATCTGAGCAGTCAAAGATTGCGGAAAAAGAAGAAAAAAGAACATTCACAATTTTTTACATAAACCCTGCATACGAAGAGGAGAAGGTTGAGAAGATAGAAAGCAGCGTTGAGGTGAAGTTCAGCACCGTTGCTGAGGAAAAGATGAACGAATCCCTTGGAGCAAAAGATCCCTCTCCCGGCATAGAATATATCGTTTATCCAATGATACAGGAGTTGTACTCAAAGGATGCGGTGCAGGAAATAAAGGAATCTGGGAAAAGCTCACTGATAAAGGGTGCAGAGGACGCAGAACTTGTGGATAGATTTGTTGTTGCGACGCCAGAAAGGATAATGGCTGCTGTCGAGAGAAGAGAAAAATCTCAAAAAATAATCGAAGAGATGATCGTAAAAATAGAAACTGCAACCGAGCAGGTGAAGAAAGGGGAGGAGATTGAAAAGATCCTTCCGGTGCTGCCGCCGATTACGAGAAAAATGCTGGAGGCATTGATGAAAAAAAAGAAAAAAATCGACAAAAAAATAATTTTGGACCTTTTGCTTTCGGATAGAATTTTCTTGGAAAGGATGAAAGGAATTCTAAGGTCTCTGGATGCAAAAACCCTGGATAGGATAGCAAAGGCAATAGTTGAGGGTATAATAAAAGAGATAAAAAAAGGTTAGCAAGAAATTTACTTCTTCGCTCTTATCTCTTTCTTCTTAGGTCTCAGGTAAGGAGAGCCGCATTTCCTGCATTTCTCTGCTCCTGCCTTATTCCTTGATTTGCATCTCCTACATATCCATATGCGCATTATCTCTCTATCTGCCTCAAGAAATTTTCCCATGAAAACACCACAGGTCTATTATTCAGAGAAATGCATTTAAATATTGCGCAAAGTAGGGAAACTAACAAACTATAGTTTTATAAAATGTTTATATAAGTATATTATCATGGCATATATCGAATCCGAGAAAGATTCCCTTCTGAGAGAAAGAAAAGCAGTTCTGTTGGATTACGGCTTTTCTGAGGAAGAGGCAGAGAAAATAATGCAAGCATGCCATAATGAATTGTTTTACAGCACGGAAACAGTAGAATCGAAATTAAGGAATTTGGAGAATTATGGGTTTTCTAGAGAGGAAGTGAGAAAGATTGTGATAGGATTGCCTCCTATATTGGGCTTGAATGAGGATTCTTTAAAGGCTAAGCTTAGGAATCTGGAGGGGTATGGGTTTTCTAGAGAGGAAGTGAAGAAGATTGTGATAGGATTGCCTGCTGTGTTAGATTATAATGAGGATTCTTTAAAGGCTAAGCTTAGGAATCTGGAGGGGTATGGGTTTTCTAGAGAGGAAGTGAGGAAGATTGTGATAGGATTGCCTCCTATATTGGGCTTGAATGAGGATTCTTTAAAGGCTAAGCTTAGGAATTTGGAAAAAGAAAGGAAGTTTCCTAATGGGTTTGTTCTTAAATTCACCAAAGAAGAAGTAAAAGAACTTATTCTTTCTTTCCCTGCAATTTTAGGTTATAGTGAATACACTGCTGGCTGGAAAATAAGGGCCATGGCTTGCGTAAGCGAAGGGGATAAGCAAGAGATGATTGAGATGGGAAAGCTATGGATGCAATCAGCAAGGAAAACTGTCAGAAGAGCAAATTATTTGAACAAAAAAGGAATTGAATGGAAACATACGGGTAAGGTTTTCATGTCTGAAAAAAACTTCAAGAGAACATATGGGGTTAGTTTGTAAGGAAATTTGTTTGCAGGAAAATTATTCGTGCGGATAGAAGAGCAGGGTGTTGCACTGCGTATCCTCTGAAAACATCATGGAAAGAAAGAGCTTATAATAGCCGAGGAAAGGAACCTGGAAAACATCCCTTCCCTTCACATGCTCAAGGGGAACGGGTGTGTTTCCCCTTTCGTAATAATAAGAATAGTACTGAATGTCGAGAAGGTTGTTGTTGTCTCCTTTTGTAAGGTAGTATGTTTTCCCATCAACATTGAGCTTGAAATATGCGCGGTGGATTATGTCTCCGTACATGGCAAAAATATCGTTTGGGTTTGGCTGGTAGACGATTATGTCGTGCGAAAGTTTTATGGGGTATGTTTTGTTTTTATAAGAAACATTAATAATGCATGGCTCTTCCTTATAAACATCCGCGCCTATTCTTCTCTTACACCTTCCGTAGTTGAAAACAAAATTCCCCCTGCTTTCGCTGAACTCCTCTGGCTTTGTTGCAAACTCATAGCAAAAAGGGTCATCCGGAGCGGCCTGACAGAATGAAAAAACCGAACCCTTCACAGAGATTACCTTCTCCCCATGGACTGCCTGCGAATAGCCGAGGAGGGCTTCGTAATCCTCTTTGGTGATGTTGATCTCATAAGCAGTGTAATTTCCGCCACCCTGAATGATTATGAGGTCTCCTCTCTGGATTGCGGGAAGCATGGAGCAGGAAACAACCGCGCTTATTGGAGAAGCGGTGTTGAGAAGAAATGAGGCGCCGTACCACACAAAAAGTGCGAATATTACAGCGGCTATCGTATCAAGAATCTCATACTTGATTCCATGCTTCTTCACCCCAAAATAGATCTCCGAAGCGACCATGACAATAAAGGATAGTAAGGTAAGGATGGCGAATAGTATGTGCTTGGTAACGAGATAGAGGACAAGGAGGATTATCAGCAGGGAAATCTGAACATTGCTCTTCTCAAACTTCTGAAAGGCCTCTTCCCAGTTCATAGTTTCTTTACCTTTTCCTTCATTTCTTCAAACTCTTTTCTAAGCTCGTTTATAGCGGTGAGAAGAACCTTCATGGCATCGCTTCCTTTCTTAACCTTAAGAAGCATCCGTGGGTAGCCCACGAGAGGATGCTCGGTCTTCTGGGCTGCAAACTCCGTCTCCTTATACTCGTTCAGCCTCTTTGCAAGAAGCTCAAGAATCGCAGAGTCGTTTTCCTTTATCTCGAATTCGAGCTCTTCCTTAGAATGTCTTATAATTTCAACATCCATACAACCACCATGTTCTCTTGTTTTTTTAAAAGGATAAGTTTAATAAACTTCATATTTATAAAGTTATGCAATGCTCGTAATAGCCACTGATGTAGATAATGATTTGTGGGAAAAGGCAAGGGTGAAAGGTCCAGTTTTCGGAAGGGAGGAAAACCTTAAGGCGGCCATAAAGATGGCGCTAGCAGACCCTGAGGATACTGATGCCAATGTAATGTTCAAAGCCATAAAGATTTACGATGAGGTAAAGAAGAATGAGAAGGACGTTGAGATAGTAACGCTTACCGGAGATAAAAGTATGGGGGTAAAGGCAAGCAGGGAGATAGCAAAACAGCTTGACAAAATCCTCAAGACCCATCCCTCTGAAAGTTGCATAGTCGTATCCGATGGTGCAAGCGATGAAACGATAATGCACATCATAAAAAGCAGGATGAAGATTGAGGGAAACATTGTTGTTTTTGTTAAACAGGCAAAGGAGCTTGAAAAAACCTATTTCGTAATTCTTGAAAAGTTAAAAGACCCGTATTATGCGAAAATAATTTTCGGAATACCTGCAATCATAATCCTTCTTCTATCGCTCATGTTTCTCTTTAACATACCATGGCAGTACCTTGGCATACTCACCGGCACCTACCTTATCCTTAAAGGTTTTGGGGTAGATGAAAAAATGGCAGATGTTTTTAGCGGTCTGAAGGTTTCAAAGGACAGGGCAACAAACATAGTATTCCTCACCGCTATTCTCGCGCTTTCACTGATAGCCTTATGGATGGCCTATCAGGCATACAACTACGGCGTAGGGTACGGGTTGATAGGTTTAAGCCTTTACGCATATACCTTGGATGCATTTGTGCTCGTATTCTCATGGGTGCTCATCATTCTCTTCGGAGTAAAGATGGTCGATGCTTTCATAAAGAAATTCAAGTTTGAGGTACTAAACAACGCCCTTTACATCTCAGTAGTTCTTCTGAGCACGATGATGATAAGGGTGGCTGGTAGGTGGATAACGAACATAAGCCCGCCGTATGTGTCATTCGGAGATTTTCTTTTCACCATAGTAGTTGCCGGTGTTGCCGGATACGTAAGCTCTTACATAATAGGGGTACTAAAAACAGAGGTGATCGCAAGCACAAAGCTCGAAAATAAGGAGGTGTATGATGAAGAGGGAAGTTATGTTGGAAAGGCAGCAAAGCTTGATGAGAAAAACAACGAGCTAATTATAATCACGCTTGCGAATAAAAAGCAGTCCATACCGATTTCCTCCATAGTTGAAGTAACGGAAAAGATAGTCGTAAAACCCTAAGGCATTTGCTTGTTTTTCATTTTCTTCAAAAGCAGGTCCTTTTTCTTGCACGGCCTGAGCGCGTACTTTATTACCTCCAGAATGTTCTTTGCGCCTATGATTCTTATCTTTTTTCTTTTTTTCTCAGGAATGTAGATCTCATCAAGGTTTTTCTCTGGCACTATGACCGTTCTTAGCCCAGCATCTATTGCCGCTTCTATTTTTGCAGAAACCCCTCCAACGGGAAGAACCTGCCCGCGCACATCCAAGCTTCCGGTCATCCCTATGCTCTGGTCGACGGGTATTCCCTCTGCTGCTGAGATAACAGCAACCGCAACGCTAACGCTCGCAGAATCGCCCTCAACCCCTTCGTATGTTTGCAAAAACTGGATGTGGATATCCTCAGCCGTTATGTTTTTTCCAGCGTATTTTTTCAGTATTGCGGAAACATTAGAAACAGCCTCCCTGGCTATCTTTCCAAGCTTTCCGGTTGCTATTACCTTTCCCTCTTCCTTAGAAGAGGCTGGCGTAACCTCTGCAACTATGGGAAGAAGGATTCCCTTCCAGCTCTGGCCAAGAATGGCGAGCCCGTTTACCCTCCCTATTGCATACCCTCTGTTGAGAAAAACCTGGTATTCTTTTTTTTGCTCAACAATCTTCTCCGCAATCTGGAACTCAACTGGCGAGAATATCTTCCTTGCCTCAAAAACATGCTCCGGAAGAACATATTTTGAATTTTTTTCAATCGCGATATCACCAGCCGCTCTCACAAGCCCACCAAGCTCCCTGAGGTTCATGGTGAGCCTTCCTTTTCTACCGGCCATTTTTCTTGCCTCATTTATTATCTCATCCACAGCCTCTTTTGTAAAATGAGGGATTCTGCCATCCCTTACTACTTCCTGCGCAACAAACCTCACCAGCTTTTCCCTGTTCACCTCATTATCCACCATGTCCGTTTCCATGTACACCTCATAACCCGCCCCCCTTATCCTGCTCCTCAAAGCAGGGTGGATGTTCTGCAAATCCTGAAAATTTCCCGCAGCGATGAGGACAAAATCGGTTGGCGCAGGGGTTGTTTTCACGAGCGCGCCGGAGCTCATCTCGCTCTGCCCTGTGATCGAGTATTTTTTCTCCTGCATGGCTGTAAGAATCTCCTGCTGCCAATTAAGCTTCAGGCTTGCGATCTCATCTATGAAAAGCACCCCCTTGTTCGCTTTGTGCACAGCACCGGCCTCAACCCTCAGATGGGCCGGGGTACCCAGTCCGCCGCTCTGGAGGGGGTCGTGCTTTACATCCCCAAGAAGAGCACCTGCCTTCGCTCCGGTTGCATCAACAAACGGTGCTTTTATGTTTCCGCTGTTGTCAACAAGAAGTTTCGGCCCCATGTCCCTTTTGAAAGGAAGCTTTCCTATGTTTGAGAACAATGAGGAGAAGAGGTAAAGGAAGCCAAGCCCCAGAAGAAGTGCAAGCGCAAACCACTTCACATTCTCCTCTATCGGAAAAACAAAAAGCCCTATCCCTATAAGGGTAAGAAGGAGTAGAACATACGGAACAACATTTGTTTTTTCCTCCTCCTTTTCCTTTATGGAAACTATTCTTCTTCCTAAACCCACCTTGAGAACTGATGCGAGCGAAGCATAATCCTTTTTATCGCTGAACATCCCTATTGCCGAAAGCTCTTGCGGGGAGTAGTAGCGCATGAACTGGGGGTGTTCTTGAAGCCACTCCTTTGTCGGGTAGGTTGGAACCGTTCTTATTATCGGTTCGTTTTCGTTTAGCTCATTTGGGTACACAAGAACATCCTCAAGGTCCTTTACCGGAAGGAGCTCAGCCATTCCCTGCGCAAGCATGCTCTTCCCTGTTCCCGGTGGGCCTATAAGGAGAAGGTGCCTTCTTTGTCTTGCGGCTTTTTTAACTATCTCAACTGCTTTATCCTGACCTATCACCTGGTCTATTATTCTGGATGGAACCAGTATCTCCTCTGTTGTCTTATACTTTTTCAATTTACATCAACCCCCTTGAAAAGGATTAATGGGCCCTGAAAGTTTGAGTAAGAATAGTATTTATTTCCAACCTCAACATTTTTAAGGAAATCGAAAACGTTCCCGCCAAATGAGATGTTTTTCACCCCTTTTTCGATGCTTTCTCCATCCATGAGATAACCCTCGCTTACCTTTATTCCAAACTCTCCGGTAAGTGTGTTCGCTGTGTGGAAGCCATGCGCATGCTCCACGTATATATACTTCTCATCAAACCCATCGCCCTTTTCAACAAAAACATTGCTTACACCTATGGTTGGTGGTGAGGAGTAATCCAGCCTTTTACAGTTTCCGCACTTTTGTTTAAAACTGTTTTCCAAATTGTACAGATAATCAGAAATCTTTCCGTTCTCAATCAACGCTTTTCTTTTTGCAACAACCCCCTCATCATCAAAAGGCTCCTTCCCAGTAAGCTCAAGTTCAGGCGCAACAAAAACGCTCAACCTCTCGCTGAAAATTCTTTTGCCCATTTTTCCCTTCAGGATGCTCACCCCTTTCCGGATGTTTTCGTATGAGAAAGAAGGGATGAGAATGGAGAGGAGGCTTAGGAAAGAGTGGGGGGAAAAAACAATGTTATACCTCCCTTTCACATGCTCTGCCCTGTCCATTATCCTTGCCTTCTCATCCAGCATCCCTGCTTCCTTTTCCCATCCTTCTGTTCTGAGAGAATCAAAAACAAGCGTAGCCATCCCGGTTTTGTGTATCACATTCGCGTAGAGCGAGAGGGTTCGTATTTTAAAATCCCCAAAGAATGTATTCGTATTTTCTATTATTTTTTGTTCAGTGGCCGCGGTTATAGAAACCGTATGAACATTCGCAACGGATTTCAGTTTATCGTATATCTCGAATAGGTTTTCAACCCTAAAATCCTGGATTTCTTTTTCGCCGGCCTCTTCGCGGATGGTTTCCTTTGGGGCGAAAGAAAAATTCTTTATTTCCCGGGAGAGCTTTGCGTTTTTTCTGGCTCGGACTATCCCTTCTGCAAGCTTCTCTTTCTCGGAGAAGGAAAAACCAACCCTGCCGTTCTCGCACACCCTCACCCCAACCCCTTCTGTTATGTTTTCCTCTTTCTTTATCTTTTTCTCCACGATCTCCAGCACAACGTTTTTTGAATTCTCATAGTAGAGTTCGCCGTCTTTTATACCGAGGGAATGCATGAGCATCAGGCCTTCAAAGGTCATGGAGAAATGATGATGGCAAATGTTTAAAAATCAAAAAGAGAAAGAAAGGTCATGCGTCTGTTCATCGGCATAGACCTGCCCGAGGAGATAAAGGAGAGGGTTTTTGCACTGGAAGGGGAGCTTCCAGCCGAAGGGATAAAGCCCGTTGCAAAGGAGAACCTGCACATCACGATAAAGTTTATCGGCGAGAAAGAGGATGCAAGCGAAATAATTTCTGCGCTCGAAAACATCGAAAACGAGCAGATTGGAATAAGGGTTAAGGGGGTTGGTGCGTTTCCGAGCACGGATTACATAAACGTAATATGGGTTGGCGCCGAGGGAAAATTAGAGCCCCTGGTGAGAAAGATTGAAAGCGCACTGAAGATGAAAAACGAAAGGTTCGAAGGCCACATAACGATCGCAAGGGTTAAGAAGAGGATAGATGCAAAAAATTTTTTTGAAAAGCACAAGGAAGAGGAATTCGGCTCTTTTGTTGCAAAAAGCTTTGTGCTTTACAAGAGCACCCTCACACCGCAAGGGCCTATATATGAAAAGGTAAAGGAGTTCAAAATGGGTGATGGGTAGATGGAGATAAAGAAAGAGATTGTGAGAGAGATTTCAAAATTCTATGGAGTAAGCGAGGATGTTGCGGAAAAAACGGTCAGTCAGTCAAAGAAAGGAATGGGCGACTACTCCTCAACCATAGCCTTCCTGCTCGCAAAGGAGCGGGGAAAAAATCCGAATGAAATCGCGAAAGAGTTTAAAACAGAGAATGGGCTTTTCGAGAAGGTTGAAGCGGTAAACGGGTACATAAACTTCTATCTTTCTGAAAAGTATTACGAAAATGTTGTGAAAGAAAAATTAAGGAAAAGAAAAAAAACCGGGAAAAAGGTTATGGTAGAATTTCCATCCGTAAACCCAAACAAGCCATGGCATGTGGGCCATCTGAGGAACGCCCTGCTTGGAAACTCTATCGCAAACATATATGAGTACTTAGGGTACAATGTTGAGAGGATGGATTACATAGATGACCTTGGGTTGCAGTTTGCTCAGAGTTTGTACAGCTATCTTGAGATGAACAACAAAATTGAGGGAAAAATTGACCACTGGCTTGGAAAGGAGTATGTGAAGATCGCAAAGCTGATGGAAGAGAATAAGGAGGTTGAGGGGAAGGTGAGGAAGGTTCTTGCGGAGATGGAGAGGGGGGAAATAAAGGAGGCAAGATGGCTTGCTGAAGAGTGCGTAAAAGCCCAATACGAAACTGCATTCAGGTTCAACATCTTTCATGATGCGCTTGTTTTTGAAAGCGAGATAATGCATGGGGTTTTTGAAAAGGGAATGGAAATGCTGAAAAAGAGCAATGCGCTGGAATACTGCAGGGAAGGGGAGAATGCAGGCTGCTATGTTTTCAAAAGCAGCGATGGGGAGAAGGTGCTAATAAGAAGCGATGGAACGGCAACATACACCGGAAAGGATGTAATATTTGCGCTATGGAAGTTTGGGAAGCTCAGCGGGATAAAGTTTGAAAAGTTCATAGAGCAGCCAAACGGAAAAATAGCATACAAAAGCAGTGCGAAGGGAAAGGAGATGAAGTTCGGCCATGCAGATGTTGTGATAAACGTTATCGGGATAGAACAGGTTTTTCCCCAAAAGGTAATAAAAGAAATCCTGGAGAGGTTTGGAATAGAAGGGTATTACCATCTTGCGTACGCACATGTGAGGCTTGAGGAAGAAAGGTTCTCTGGAAGAAAGGGGGTATGGATTGGCTACACCGCGGATGAGCTTTTTGAGGAAGGAATGAAAAGGGTGAAGGAAAAAACAGGGGATGAAAAAATTGCGAAAGAGGTGGTGAACTCAGCAATAAAGTTTGCTTTTCTCAGAATCCACCCAACAAAGGAGGTTGTTTTTGACTGGGAAAGGGCGCTGAACATGGAGGGGGATTCCGGGCCATACCTCCTTTACTCTTATGTAAGGGCAAGGAACATACTGAACAAAATAGAAAAAATGCCAAAGGATGATGGGTACGAGTACAACGAAGAGGAAAGGGAGATTATAAAATTACTCGCGAATTTTGATGGGGTTGTTGAGAATGCAGCAAAGAACACGGACCCGCAAATTATCGCCGCTTATCTTCTCGAACTCTCGAAGCTTTTCCACTCCTTCTACGCAAAATACCGCGTGCTGCAAGCAGAGAGGGGGAAGCTGAAAAGAATTCTGCTTGTGAAAAAGTTCGCTGAGATTTTGAAAAGCGGTTTGAACCTGCTGGGGATAGAAACAGTGGAGAGGATGTAGAGGGTTATTTAAGCGCTTCTTTCAGCGCGTTGAAGGTCAGGAGGGCAAGCGCTTCTTTTGATGGAGTAAGCTCGAATTTTATGAGTTTGAGCATATCCTCTTTCTCCATTTTTTTCACCTCCTCAACCTTTTTTCCCTCAATGTATTCCATCAACAACTCTCCGGCTGCTTTCGAAAGCATGGATTCAGCACCGTAGAATTTCGCTTCCTTTATTTTTTCTCCTTCAATTTTCAGAAAAACCTTAACCGCCTCCCCACATTCCAGGGCCATTCCTTCCTTAGTTGCATCCTCCATCTTTCCAAAGTGCTTTGGCTTCTCAGCAATCTTTAAGAACTCATCGAACATGCGTTCACCTTTTTAATTTTTCAAGCACCTCGGCAAAGTACTCTATCTCTTTCTCTGTATTGTAGATGTAAAAACTTGCCCTTGCCGTTGACCTAAGCCCAAGCCTTCTGTGGAGTGGATGGGCGCAATGCAACCCGCTTCTTACCGCTATCCTTTTTTCATCCAGATACATCGCAACATCGGCCGCAGAAAAACCTTGCACATTGAATGGGATTACCCCTGCGCGAACCTCAGGATTTTTCGGCCCATAAAACTCAACATGGCCGATGGCTGAAAGCTTGGAGAGTGCATAAGAGGTTAGCTTCTTCTCATGCTCCCGGACATTCTCCATCCCTATCCTTTGTAAATATCTAACGGCCTCTGCGAGCCCAACGGCCTCTGCTATCTGGGGTGTTCCTGCCTCAAACTTTTGGGGAGGGGAGGCGAATGTGCTTTCAAAAAGCTCAACATCCTTTATCATATCCCCGCCGTACAAAAACGGGGGCATGTTTTCAGCAAGCCCCTCCTTTATGTACAGCCCCCCTATACCGCTCGGCCCGAGCATCTTGTGGCCGGTGAAAACAAAAAAATCGCAGTTTATTTTTTTCACATCAACCGGCATGTGGGGTGTGCTCTGGCTTCCATCAACCAAAAACAACGCGTTGTTTTCGTGCGCGATTTTTCCAATCTCCACAACCGGCACTATCGTCCCGACAACATTCGAAACATGCGTAATGGAAACGAGCTTTGTTTTTCTGCTTATTTTTTCGTACTCCTTCTCCGGAATCATTCCTTCGCTGTTTATATCGAGATAGATGAGCTTTGCGCCGGTTTTTTTGCAAACAAACTGCCATGGAACCAGGTTTGCGTGATGCTCAAGGATGCTTATGACAATCTCATCCCCTTCCCTAAGGTTGTTCAGCGCCCAGGAGTAGGCAACAAGGTTTATTCCTTCTGTAGAGTTTTTTGTAAAAACAAGCTCCTCTTTTTTCGCACCAATAAAACCCGCAATGGTTTCCCTGCTCTTCTCATACATGGAGGTCGCTTCCTCGCTAAGGGTATGGATGCCCCGGTGCACATTCGCGTAATGCTCGTAGTAAAAATTTCTCATCGCTTCTACAACCTGCTTAGGCTTCTGGGAGGATGCGGCATTGTCAAAGTATACTATCTTTCTTTTCAGGAAAGGGAAATCCTTCGCTATTCTCTCCGGCTTCATCTTATCCACCCATATCCTTCTTCCTTAATTCTTTTAATTATTTCATTTCCGCCGGCCAAAACAATCCTCCCATCGAGCATAACAAAAACCTTTTTTGCCCTTATTCTCTCGGCTGTTTCTGGCCGATGGGTTATGAAAAGGAATGAGATGTTTTTCATCTTTTCTATCGCCTCTGCAATTTTTCCCATCCCTTCAACATCAAGCCCTGCATCCAGTTCATCCAGAATTGCGAACCTAGGCTTTCGGAGAAGAAGCTGGAAAAGCTCGCTCCTTTTCTTTTCTCCACCGGAAAATCTGTAATTCAAACCCCTTTCAAGAAGCCCCTCCACGCCGGCAAAACGCGCCTCTTCCTCATAATTATCCGCAAGCATTCCGGCAAACCTTTTCAGAGAAAGCCCCTCTATTTCAGGCGGGTTTTGGAAGGCAAGGAAAAGGCCGAGGTTTGCCCTTTCCTCTGGCTTCAGGTCGGAGATATCCTTTCCATAAAGAAAAATTTTTCCCTTTGTTTTATATTTCGGATGGCCCGCAATCCCAAAGGCAAGGGAGCTTTTTCCTGACCCGTTTGGCCCCATGAGGATGCTTACCCCTTCAAAAATCGCGTTTGCATCCTTCACCACTTCCCTGCCATCAACATAAACGCTGAAATCCTTTATCTCCAGCATCATAACCTCCTCACAATGACAGAACAGCATGCCTTCTTAACAAACCTTGATTTCTTTATCCTCTCAAAAACGCCCTGCACCAAACCCTCCGGTCCTTCTATCTCCACAACAAGGTTGTGGCTTCCTGAGGAAAGGGAGAGGGAGGAAACAAAGGGAAGCTTTTTTATGAATGCTATGGCCCTTTCACTATCGCTCGCATCAAGGCAAACTATGGCCTTCGCAAATCCAACAACCCTCTCGTTTATCTCTACGGTGAACTTTCTTATCACGCCCTTCTTTTTTAGGTTTTCAATGCGCTTTTTGACAGCCGTCTCGCTCATGCCAAGCTCCTGGGCCATGTTTTTCAGAGAAACCCTTGAGTTCTCCCTAAGCATTCTTAGCAGGGTGATGTCCTTCCCATCCAAAGGCATGGTTTGTTTTTTAAACTAAAATGTTTAAAAATTTAACTATTGACAAAACTGTGTATGGATGTTTTTGAGAGGGTAAGAAGGGTTGCGGAGGGCATATCGGAAAGGCACGGCGAGCCGGAATGGATGCTGAAAAAAAGGATGGAGGCGGTTGAGGAGCTAAAGCGGGTGAAGGATATTGCACTCCCTCTGGACTGGAAGGAGATAGTAAGGGAGATTGAAGAAAAGCCGAGGGCGCACACATGGGAGGATGTGCCAGAGGAGATAAGGAAAAGGTTTGATGAAATAGGGATTCCTGAGGCTGAAAAAAGATACCTTGCAGGGCTTGGGGCGCAGTATGACTATGATGTTGTTTACAGCCGCTTGAAAGAATGGGCTGAAAAGGAAGGGATAGTTCTGGAGGATATGAAAAGCGCTGTGAAAAAATATGAGGGGATTGTGAAAAAACATTTCGGGGCCCTTGTAAAGCCCACAAACTTAGGCGCTGCACTTAACACAGCGCTCTGGAGCGGAGGGGTTTTTCTTTACATTCCGAAGGGAAAAAAGGTGAGGCTTCCGATACAGGGGTTTTTCTACATAAGCAGGGAGGGGATAGGCCAGTTTGAGAGAAGCCTTATAATAGTGGATGAAGGCGGGGAGGTGGATTATATCGAAGGTTGCACTGCACCTGTTTGGCACAAATTCAGTTTGCATGCGGGTGCTGTCGAGGTTTTTGTGAAGAAGAATGCGAACCTGAAGTTCACAACAATTCAGAATTGGAGCAAAAATGTTGTGAACCTTACGAACAAGAGGGCAAGGGTTGAGGAGAATGCGTATGCAAAATGGGTGAGCGGGATGATCGGGAGCAAACTAACGATGGCATATCCAACGATAGAGCTCGCCGGGGATGGCGCGAAAACAGAGTGTATTAGCCTATCGTTTGCAGGAAAGGGGCAGAGGCAGGATACCGGAATAAAGGTTCTGCACATGGGAAAAAACACGAGTTCGAGAGTACTCTCAAAATCCGTTTCAAAGGATGGGGGAGAAGCAATATACAGAGGGTATGTTTACTCTCCGCATAAAAAAATGAGAAGCTTTGTGAAATGCGATTCCCTCATAGTGAATGATGGGATTGCGAAAAGTTTTCCTTTTTCAGAAGGAAAAGCAAACATGAACCATGAGGCAAGGGTTGGAAGGATTAGCGAGGAGGTTGTTTTCTATCTTCAAAACAGGGGGTTCAGTGAAAAGGAAGCCATCGGGCTGGTTGTGAATGGATTCGTGGATGAGTTTATAAAGGAGCTTAAGATAGAATTCGCGCTTGAGTTCTACAAGCTCCTAAAAATGGAAATAGAAGGTGGTTGAGTGGAGGAGAGAATTGTTCATGGAAAGGAAAGGATTGAAAGCAAAAAAAGCATGCGGATTATTTTAATGGAGGATGCAGAGCTGGAAGCAAATTTCATTGCTGAGGATAATGAGGTCGAGATTGAGATTTTACACAGAGGAAAAAACAGCAAAAGCGATGTGGTTTTGAAAGGATTTAGCAGGAAAAAAACCTGGTTGAAGGGCAAACTTGTTGTTGAGAGGGGCGCAGAGGGAAGCAGCGGAAATTTGGGGATACGCGGGCTTAGCGACGGTGGAAGAATAGAGGTTGTTCCTGCAATAGAGGTATACGAAAAAAATGCAAACGTTGAGCACAGCGCATCCATTCAAGAAATAGATGAGGAAATTCTGTTTTATTTACAGAGCAGAGGGATGGGGAAAAAAGAGGCGAAAAAAACAATAATCGATGGTTTTTTAGGTTATTTGTAGAGGACCTTGCCAACAATTTTTCCGCTTATTGAATGCCTATAACCCAGGTCTTCTTTGCAAAGGGGATTTATCTCATTCGCGCATGTGTAGTATGAGAGCATGGCGGTTATCTTCTTTATTTCACCCTCTCCGGGCCTTTCGCTTCCCCTAAAGCTGAAAACAATATCATAGGTTTCTCCTTGGTTTAGTTTTTTCGAAAGGTCCAGCTGCCATTCTTTTTTACCGCTTACCCTTAAATCCTCGGTTGTGTATGTTATCTTATCAAGCTTTATGGGATAGCCGAAGTTGTTCTTTACGCGCAGGATGAGGGTTGTTTCTGGGTCGGAATCTATTAGCTGCGCCGAAAGGCAGGTAAGGTCCGGGGTGAAGGAGCATTCCTCCCTTACGAATTGGGATGGCGTGAAAATTCCGCTCGCAAAAAGAACACCCAAAACTATCACCAAAAGGAGGATCGCCCATCCGTATGTCATTAGGTACTCCATCGCCGCCTGGCCTTTCAGGTGGCGGGCTATGCGCGGGTCGCATTCAATCGCAGCTTTACCTTTCATGGATGGGAATGGAAGGAATAAATTTTAAAGGTATGCGTTTTAAAAAAAGACATATGCCGGCCAAAAGAACAGATGTTGACGCGAGGACTTATTATCAGATAGGCAACGAGTATTATGAAAAAGAGGACTACGAAAAGGCGATAGAAAACTACAACATGGCAGTTCTCCTCAACCCTCTTTTTTCAGAGGCTTATTTCAACAGGGCCCTGTGCTACTACAAGCTGAAGGAATATGATAAGTCTATTGCTGATTACACAAAGGCTGCTGAACTTGACCCCAAAAACCCGATAATATACAACAACAGGGGGGATGCGTATTACAGAAAACAGCAGTTCAACGATGCGATAAAGGACTATGACAGGGCGATAATGCTAAACCCACATTACATGAAAGCATTCTACAACCGAGGGCTCAGCTATGCTTCCCTTGAGAACTATGAAAAAGCAGTGGAGGATTTTTCAAAAGTAATAGAGCTAAAGCCGGATTTTGCAGAGGCATGGCATCTCAGGGGGCTGGCCTACGAGTATGCAGGAAGCCTGGATGAGGCGATAAGGGACTATGAAAAGGCATTAGAACTCAATCCGGAATTGGTGGAGGCGAAGGCGCATCTCGAAGCAGCAAAAGCAAAGAAAGAGCAGACAGCAGGTGGAGGGGAGGGAAAAGCGGATATAAAGATGCTCCAGAAGCCCACCATGACATTTGATGATGTTGCCGGAATGGAAAAGGTAAAGGAAGAGATAAGGGAGGCGATTGTCTATCCCATGCTCAAGCCGGACCTTGCGAGAAAGTACGGAAAGCTCGGTGGAGGAGGAATTCTCATGTACGGGCCACCGGGATGCGGAAAAACCTACATTGTAAAGGCAGCTGCCGGTGAGAGTAAGGCAGGGTTCATAAACGCAAAGCTTTCGGACCTTTTGGACATGTATGTTGGAAACACGGAAAAAAACATTCATAAGGTTTTTGAGCTGGCAAGAAAGAATGCCCCATGCATAATATTCTTCGATGAAGTGGATGCAATAGGAGGAAGAAGAGACCAGCAGGAAGGGCAGCAGTACATGAGAACAGCAATCAACCAGCTCCTTTTCGAGATGGATGGTATAGAGGCAAACAATGAGAATGTTTTAGTTATCGCGGCCACAAACGCGCCATGGGATGTTGACCCGGCGCTGAGGAGGAGCGGAAGGTTCAGCAAAACAATCTACATCCCTGAGCCGGACCTCAAATCCAGGGTGGCGATACTAAAAATACATTCAAGAAAAAGGCCGGTTGCAAAGCATATCCCGTGGTGGAGGCTGGGGCTTGCAACATATGGTTATTCCTCTGCTGACCTGAAAGCAGTGTGCGATGAGGCCGCTGCGATCCCATGGAGACTGGCTTTCAAAACAGGAAAGGAAAGGGAAATACAGACCGGCGACTACATAAAGGCAATAAAGAAAATAGAATCCACCCTTCCACCATGGTACGGCCAAGCTAAAAAACAGATTGGAAAGCAGGAGGAGATAACGATCGTGGATGGGAAAAAGCATGTGAAAATAACCGACAGTAAGATGGGGCTGGAAGAGAAGCAGGCATTCAAGCCACTTTTAAAGGTAATAGAAACGAGGAGTCAGTGGTGGTGGAAAATCATCTACAAATCCATGAGGTTCATTGGACTGTACCTGCCAATTCCGATATAAATTTGAACTCGAGTAGATAAAAATGATAGTAAAAAACGCAAGGTTTTTTTATGATGGGAAGGTTGTCGAAAAGGATATTTTAGTTGAGAAAAAAATAAAGGGGATAGGAAGGTTTGAGGCCCGGGGAGAAGAAAGCATAGATGCAAATGGGATGTTTGTTTTTCCGGGTTTGGTGGATGCGCATGTGCATCTCAGGGAGCCCGGAGCAGAGCATAAAGAGGATTTTGAAAGCGGTGGAAAGGCTGCAATAGCAGGCGGGATAACAACGGTAATAGACATGCCCAACAACCCAATACCAACAACAACGATAAAAAACCTAAAAGAAAAGATAAGGCTCTCAAAAAAGTCCCTTGCAAGGGTGTATTTTCATTTCGGTGCAACAAAGGAGAACTTCGCGGAAGCAAAGAAGGCTGAAAAATTTGAAGAGGTGAAAGGGCTGAAAATATACATGGGAAAAACAACAGGCACACTTCTTGTTGATGATGAGGAAGCAATCCTAAAACATCTGAAGAATTTCAGGAAACCGGTTGTTTTTCATGCAGAGGATGAAAAAACAATAGAGGTAATGGAAATGGAAAAGAGGGAAAGATGGCCTGCTGGGATTGTTGGGATTGCGAAGGCATGCGCGCTCGGGAAAATGGTTGGGGCGAAAGTCCATATTGCCCATGCAACCTCTTATGAGGAGGTAATGCTCGCGAAAATGTTCGGTGCAACCGTTGAAACAGCGCCTCACTATCTTTTTTTAGATGAGGGCGCGATGAAAAAATGGGGAGGGGTAAACCCCCCGCTCAGAAAAAAAGAGGATGTTGAAAAATTATGGAAGGTTATGAGTAAGATCGATTGCATAGCCACAGACCACGCGCCGCACACAAAAAAAGAGAAAAAGGATGGGGCAAAGGGATACCCTGGGCTTGAGACATCCCTTGGCCTTATGCTCACGGCATACAACAACGGGTTGATAACACTCTATGAGATAGAAGAGAAAATGGCAGAAAACCCGGCGAGGATATTCGGGTTGAGTGGAATCGGAAAAATAAAAGAAGGGTTTGTCGGCGACCTTGTGGTTGTTGACCTGAACGAAGAATGGGTTGTTAAGGGAGAAAACCTAAACACAAAAGCAAAGTGGAGCCCTTTTGAAGGGATGAAGCTCAGGGGAAAGGTTAAAGCAGTAATAAAAGAAGGAAGACTGGTGTATCATGACGGAAATTTCTTTGCATAAACCTTTTTCCCATCCGAAGAAATCTCAATCCTGTAAAATCCCGGAGTAAGGGAATCGCCTTCAATCTGGAACGAGACCGGTTTTACTATCTCCCCGCCATCAAGAAGATGGGCGATCACTTCCCCTCCATCTGCATGGGATTTGAATTCTATTTTTTCAACGTTTGCAGGCACATCTATCTCCGCAACTATGGAGGAATTCTCCCCGCAGTAGCCGATAGAATTCGAAAGGGAGGAAAGCCTTTCAACAGAAACATATGCCTTTCTCACATCAAGCTCGTTTGTTATCTCGCCGGCTTTGCTGTATGCAAAAAAAAGCGCTGGAATGAAAAGGAATAGCACAAAGGCGATAACGGCGATGAGCTCTGTTGAAACCTGTCCTTTTAACTTCATAGGTACTCCTCCTCCATAACCGGGCTTAATTTTTTTTCGGTCTTTTTCTTCTCCTTCAGCTTTCTCAGAACCGTGAGGATTTCATCCACCAGAAGCCTCGTGGCATCGGCTATATCGAATTTTTCCATATGGATATGGATGGGGCGGGAGTTAACAAAAATCGTCGCATCCATTTTGTATACGGATTTCCCTTTCTTAACATGCACAGTGCATTTGCCTATATCGAAGGATTTTGAGAATTTTTCAAGGGCTTTTGAGACCGCCTTCTTTATCTCATCATGGTAGTAGAGGTCTTCGCCGGAAAGTCCGACAACAACAACCTCCGGTACCTGTTCAAAACGCTTGACGCTTTCCTTTATTATATCCGCGGCTGAAAGTATGCCGATGGGTTTTTTGTTTTCATCCACAACGACTGCGTAGGAAACCCTTTGGTGTGTCATTTTCTTAATCGCCTCCTTCAGGCTTGCATCCGGTGAAAAAAGAACTACACGCTCCCGGACAAAATCCGCTATGGGCAGGTCATCCGCATTCACCACCTCGCTTACGAGTTGGAAGCCCTGCCTTTCTTTTGAATGGCCGATGAACGCAACAAAATCATGCGTTGAAACCACGCCATCAACCCTTCCCTTGGAAACAACAACGAGATGATGGGTGTTGAGTTTTTTCATTTTTGATTTTGCGCTGCCAAAGGTTTCTGTGCGTTCTACAGTATACGCCGGCTTTGCCATGAACTCTGAAACGGAAACAGATGGGATGGCATCCTCTTTGAGCATCTCCCGGAGAAGCATGTCCAGTGTATATACACCGATGGGCACATCATCTTTATTCACAACCGGCAATGCTTTGAAATGTCCTGCTGCAAACCTGGATATTTTCTCTTTGAGGGAAAGGTCTGGGTAAATCCTCGGGGCCTTTACAGCAACCGATTCGCATTTTACGCTGCTAGGGTCCTTTATTCCCATCCGGATATTTCTGTCATCTACTATCCCGAAGTATTTCCCGTTTTTTGTGATTACAATCGCTGTTCCGGTTGTTAAAAGGTTGTCCAGAGCTCTCGAGAGAGGCTCGTCACCATCGAGGACTGTCGCCTTTTCAAAATCCATGACACCACCCAAAAAGTATAAAAAGAGAATAGTTTATTAAACCTATGTATGCCCTCCCTCGACATAGAAAAGATGGTGGAAAAACCAACATGGAGAACAGTACTCGTAGAGCTTATCACAACCAAAAAACTTGACCCATGGGATATTGACATAAGCGCGCTCACAGAAGGTTTTTTGGAGAAGATAAAGGAGATGCAGAAGGTAGAGCTTGAGGTTCCGGCGAACATAGTCCTCGCCTGTGCTATCCTTTTGAAGTTTAAAAGTTTGTACCTGCCCATAACAACTGATGAGCAAAACGGGAATGAGGAGCAGGCCGTGCTTCCGGAGATGGGGCCGATTCCTCAACTGGAGATTGTATCAAGAATACCACCGAGAAAGCCCATAACCTTGAACGAGCTTCTTGAGGAGATGGAGAGAGTAATGAAGTACGAAAAGAAAGGGGTTGCAAAAACAGTTCAGCTTGAAGAGGTATTCTACGAGATAGAGCATAGAAACATGCAGGAAGAGATGGAGGCTGTTCTCTCATTGCTGATCTCAAAAATGGACAGCGAAGGATGGGTGATGTTTTCTTCCATAATAGATGGTGGCGAGCCAAAGGAGATTGTGAGGAAACTTCTTCCCATTCTTCATCTCTCACAGGAGGAAAAACTGGACCTAAGGCAGGATGAGTATTTTGGAGAGATTTTTATAAGGGTATTACCAACCGCTATTTCCATAGAGCAAACGAAAGGCGGGTGATGGCTGGGTGGTTGGATGGACGGGATGGAGAACAAAAAAAGGCTGATAGAGGCCGCGCTTTTCATGTCCTCCCGGGAGATCTCACCGGAAGAGTTGAAAAAGCTCACCGGGATAGACGCGCCTGGGCATATAATAAATTTGATAAACGAGTTGGCCGAGGAGTACAAACAAAGGGGGAGCGCAATAGAGATAAGGGAGATTGCTGGAAAGTACATCATGAGCGTGAGGGAGGAATACCTGCCATTCGTAAAGGAATTCGCAAAAGAAACAGAGTTAAGCAAGGGTGCTGTAAGGGTTCTTGCTTATATCGCAAACAACAATGGAATTCTAAAAAGCGAGGTTGTGAAGGTTCTTGGAACACAGGCTTATGGATACATAAAAGAAATAAGCGAGAAGGGGTTTGTGAAGCAGGTGAAAGCAGGAAGAAGCAAAAGGCTCTACCTAACCGAGAAGTTTAACGCCTATTTCAAAAAGGGAGAAGCTGGTCCATCTACTCCATAAGCAAACCATCCAAATGTTTTAAAAAGAATTCACTGTGTAAAGAAGGCATGGAAACGCCAACAGGAATGCGGGATTTTTCTCCGAAGGAAATGCTGATAAGAAAATGGGTAGTGGAAAGGATAGAGGAAAGGTTCAAGGTTTATGGCTTCAGGCCTCTTGATACACCGGCAATGGAATTCCTGAATGTTCTAACAGCAAAAAGCGGGGAAGAGATAGAAAAGCAGATTTTCAGAATAAGGGATGAGGAGATTGGTTTAAGGTTCGATTTGACCGTTCCGCTGGCGAGGTTTGTTGCGAACAACCTCGACCTCCCGAAACCGTTCAAAAGATATGCGATCGCAAAGGTTTGGAGAAATGAGGAGGCGCAGAAGGGAAGGTACCGGGAATTCATGCAAGCAGATGCGGATATCGTTGGAACAAAGAGCATGCGAGCAGAAGGAGAGCTCCTTAATTTAGCCTATGATGTTTTGAAGGAACTTGGGTTTGACTTGTCAGAAGCAAGGTTTTTGCTGAACAACAGGAAAATACTAAACGGCCTGGCTGAAAGCTGGGGAATAAGCAGGGAAAGAAGGGATGATGTCTTCAGAAGTTTGGACAAAATGGATAAGATAGGGGAGAAAGGGGTGAGGGGTGAGCTTGAGGCGAAAGTTGGGGAGGAAAAAACTGAGGAGATAATGAAAAGTCTGAAAGTTGATGGAGGGAATAAGGAAAAGCTTGAGTTTGCAAAAGAATACAGCGAGGAAGGAGCAGCAGAGCTTGAGGAAATTCTCTCCTACTTCCCCAAGGCAGAGGTGGATTTGTTTTTGGTGAGGGGGCTTGCATATTACACTGGCCCGATATTTGAGGTTAAGCTGAGCGAGGAGATTGGAAGCGTTGCAGCCGGTGGGAGGTACGATGGGCTGATAGGGCTTTACGGAGAAGGGGAGTATGCAACCGGCATAAGCTTTGGAATTGAAAGGCTCATATACCTCATAGAAAAAGAAAGGAGGCTTAACTGGAAGGAAACACCCACAAAGGTTTTTGTTGCGAATGTTAGGCCTGAGTTCTATCCCTATGCCCTAGAGGTTGCGGCTGAGTTCAGAAAGGCAGGGATATGCACAGAGGTTGATCTGAACGAGAGGAATTTAAGAAAACAGCTTGAGTACGCAAACGCGCTCAGCATTCCGTATGTCGCGGTTGTTGGCGAGAAGGAGAAAAGCACAAATAAAATTACTCTGAGAAACATGAAAACAGGGAGGGAGGAATTCCTGAGTGTGAAGGAAGCAGTAAAAAAACTTCATGGATAGAACTGCTAAGAGCACGAAAGGCAGAAGCGCAGAAGCCCAGGGCTTTAGCCCGGAGGTGTGTCACGGCCTCGCGAGTATTACGATTTTTCCCTCTTTTTCTTCCACATAAACCTTCATCTTTCTGTTTTTAATAAGCTCTATAAAAATCGCCGGATAGTCGAACCCAATCTCATCGATAACTTCTATCTCGTACCCACCGTAAACATGCCTGACTTTTCCATGTCTGCCGCACAAAGATATAATCTTTTTATCAAGCGCCTCCTCGCGTTCTGCGATCTTTCTCTTCACTTTTACGAACTCACTGAAACTTTTCGCAAGGTTTTTTTCTATTTTGTCAAGTTCGTTGATCACGAATGACCTCAGCTCATAAGAAGTAACCGCGTCGCGTTTGGCGAACTCATTCTCTGCTTTCTTTGCAATCACCTCTGCATCTGATTTTTTTGCCCCTGCCCTTACAATGGCCTTGATCATCTTTTCTTTTGAAAATTCCTCAACCTTCCCATCCTTTTTTATAACCTTAACCATACGCACCACCAAGCAAACCACTTTGAGCATAAAGAAGGAACAGCGCAACGCTTATGGTGAGCAAGGTGACCACGGCCCCCACCCTGAGCCATTCTAAAAACCCTATTTTTATATTCCAGTTCCTCTCCGCAATTCCAACGGCAACTATGTTCGCAGTGCTTCCGATTACCGTAAGGTTGCCGAAGAATGTTCCACCGAAAAGAAGCGCCCACCAGAAACTGTCTGAAGAAATTCCAAGCGCGTCCATACTCTCCAAAACCGGAATGAAGGTTGCAACAGCAAGCACATTGTCCAGCATTACGCTTATGATGCCAGAGGAGAAGAAAATCACCCCGGTGAGTATTCCAGGCGCAGTCCCGAAGCTAGAAATCATTTTATCAGCAACCCACGAAGTTACCCCAACATATTTCAGCGCGCCAACGGATGAAAAAAGCATGATGAAGAATGTAAGGGTCCACCAGTCCACCCTGCTTTCTACAAGGGCCCTTGCCTTTTCCATCTCAAGTAGGATGGCCATCCCTGCACCGAAAAAAGCCGCGCCGAGCAGGATGCTGTTCTTCGCGAGGCCCAGCATTTCCTCGATCTGGTGGTGGAGGACAAGTAGGGTAAAAACAGTAGAAAAGAGGAGAGCGCTTTTGATTATGGAAAAATCCATTCGCACATCCTCAAAAAGCTTCTCTTTTTTCATCTCAAAAATCATTCCCTGCATTTCCGCTATCTCTTTTTTGAAAACAAAAAAACACACAAGAATTAAAATGAGAACTGAAATAATGCTTATAGGTGCCGCGTTGAACAGGAAATCCGAAAATGAAAACCCTCCCTTCAACGCTATCATCACGCCTATTGGGTTCCCGATCGCGGTTGCACTGCTTCCTATATTAGTCGCAAAAACAACCATGAGTATAAACGGCACAGGGTTGATTCGGAGCCGTCCTGTAAGATTGAAAACTACGCTCAGCATAAAAAGTATTGAAGTGACCTCATCAACAACTGCCGCAAAAAAAGCAGACGCAAGCAGCAGGACCGCGAGCATGAGCTTTGGGTTTGAAGCAAGCGGGGGGATAATCCGGCTGAGCAGGAACTCAAAAAACTTGTTTTTCTCAAGATAGCCGATGAAGATCATCATGGCGATGAGGAACGCGATTATATCCAGCGAAGCAAAGTGCACAAAATGCTCTACATCCAGAACTCCTGAAACAAGAAGGGTGCTAACGCCCAAAAAAGCAAACGCAAGCCTCTGCTCCCAGAAAAGAAGCGTTCCGGATATGAAAGAGCTCATTATGGTGATGGCAATAATCTGTTTTTCATCAAAACCAAGATAGAATGATGTTGCGATTACTGCCAAGACGATTAATACCAGCCAGAACGCTTTGTTTTCGGGCATAGTGGATTTCTCTCAACAAATATTATAAACGTTTACTTACCATACTTTTAATAGAAAAAAATAAAAAAAATAGAAAAAATAAAAAAGAAATTTTAACTCCATTTAACCTGCTTACCCCATGATGCAAGCACCATCCTTGCATCCATACCCGCACTGGATAACCTTTGAGCTAAACCCATCTCCTACGCAGAAGTACTCCAATACGCTGTTTGCATCATAGCAGTAGTCTGTGTAGGTGCTGCTCTCCTCCTCACCATTTGTGTAGTATACTGTATAGGTTATTGTGCCCTTTGTGTACGGGATTTCCCCTTTATCGCTGTCGCTGCACGAGTATCTTTCAACCTGCGCGCATTCCCCGGCTTCGCAAACTGCGCAGTTCTGCTGCTCTGTTCTGGATTTTACAACGTTTCCATCGCAGTAGTACTCAACGAGCATAGGATAGCCGGACTGGTCTTGTGTGCAGTAGTCGGTGTAAGAGCCATACTTTCCATCCAGATACCCGGTGGTTGTTCCAATGTTGGCTATGTCATCTCCATCATCTGTTTCTGTGCATGTCTCCTGCTTTGTGCATATTCCATTGGAGCACTGGTATCCCTGCTGGCATTCTACTGTTTCTTTTTTGACAACGTTTCCATCGCAGTAGTATTCTACTAGTTTTGATGGAACTTGAGCAGCTGTGTAGCCGGTTGTTTCTGTGCAGTAGTCTATGTACAGCCCATAGACGCCATCAAGGTATCCTGTTGTCTGTCCCTTTGTTTCATAGTCCCTTCCCTTATCAGTTTCTGTGCATGTTTGCTGAACGCACTGCCCTTGCGAGCATGTGCCTTCGCACGTGTAGGTCTTGTTTTTAACCGTGTTTCCATCGCAGTAGTATTCTACTAGCCTGGATGGAACTTGAGCAGCTGTGTAGCCGGTTGTTTCTGTGCAGTAGTCTTCATACTTGTTGTCGCCGTAGTAAACAATTCCGTATGTGTACGGGTCGTCTCCTTTATCTGTTTCTGTGCATCCCTGCCTTGTGCACGCACCGTTCTCACAACCATATTCACACTGGAATGTCTCCCTTTTTATCTCGCTTCCCTCGCAGTAGTACTCTGTTAGGATGGTTTTCTCGCACACATCTACCTCTTTTTCAGTTGATGTGTATGTGGTTCCATACTCGTAGTAGTTCCTTCCGCCATCTGTATCTGTGCATGTCTCCTGCTGTTCTTCGCATGGGCCGTAGTAAAGAACGGTTGCTCCTGCCCGGTTTGCGGCCGCTGGATTAAGATATGTAACGCCGTTCTCGGTGCAAACAGGTCTGTATGTAAGGTCGCAGTTGCAGTACTCTGTTGGTGTTCCCCCTTCTGTGCATCCGCAACAGTCAACCGCTATAACCGTGTTTCCTCCGCTTTCGAATATCTTTCCTGTATCTGTGCCTGCCGGTAAGTAAACCACTTTTCCTTCAGAGCCTTTCCAGAGGAAATACGCCACAACAACCAGTCCAATAAGAATAAGAACAAGGAGAATTGTTGTGATCGCTCCCCCCAAACCGTTTCCTTTAGAAACGGTCTCCATTTTCTCAGCCAATTTCTCACCCCACGTAGAGTGAGTGAAAACAATTATAAATGTTTGCTGGATGCTTGCTTTATGAAAGCTGTTGCTTTTCTTCTTAAGGACAAGCAGTTTTTTGCAAAAGTGGATGAGGGGATTCGGCTTGTCGGAAATCCCATAGTGGTTGCAAAAAGAATGAAAGAAAATGGGGTAAGATTAATTCACATAGAGGACGCGGACATAAAAACCATGAAGAATTTTGACATATACGATAAGCTCACCTATATAGTAAATATAGAGGTTGAGGCGCCTTGCGATGAAAAAATAATAAGGAAGCTTCTTGAGGTGAAAGCAAGGGTGGTTGTTGAGCTTCCGTGCGCAGAGCTAGGGAAATTCGAGGAGAGTAAAAGGCTCTTAGTTGGAAAAATCAAAAACTGGGAGGATGCCGAAGGGATAGAGTTTGTGAATGATGTAATTGTTTTCAGCGAGAGCGACATAGAGACGGCAGAAAGGCTCGGAAAGAGGGTGCTATTTTGGGGGAAAACGAAAAAGAAGGTTTTTGCCGAAATAGAAGGATATGTTTAAAAACCGAAACAACAAAATAATAGTGAGGGATTTCTATGAAAGGGCAGAGTAAGGCGTTAGAGATTGTGCTTGTTCTGCTTGTTCTGGTTATCGTTGTTTATGTCGTGCTGGATATATTTACAAAGTACATAGCGCAGGAAAGCGAGAAGCTTCAGGGGATTCAGCTCACGCAGGAGCAGAGGATGGCTGTGCAAAAAATGATCCAGAGTTGTGAAACAAAATGCAGCAATTATCAGAAATCCGTAAGCGATAAGAACCTCGTTGAATTCTGCACATCCTTCAACGAGATAGACTTGAACGGTGATGGGGATACAAACGATTACTCTGATAAATCCGTGTTTCCAGAGGTATCGCTTGGTGGTGTTGGAAGCTGCGAAAAAAGGATTCCGTGCTTCCTGCTTGTGGAATGTCCGAATGTGGATGCAAAGAGATGCGAAGAGACAATATGCTCATACTATTCTAGTCTAGGAGTACTTGGAAGTGCCCTGGATGCGAGGGTGAATGAGCTCCTAGACCCCGGCGACTGCCATGATAAATTCTTGGCCTATCACTGGTTCACGATCGCCTTCCCCCAAACAGATAGAGGGGAGCTTGGATGCACACAATGAAGGGAGACGCGCCCAGCTTGTGGATATGGATTCTTGCGAGCTTCATATTTGCATCAGTAGTGATAATGGCGTACTGGAATGCATTCGGCTCTTTTAAGGAAAACTTTGTGTCAAACGAGCAGAAAAGGCTTTTTGATGAGCTTTCCGGAAAGCTCGAAAGCTTCTGCTCCATGCCGGATGACAGCACTTTTACATTCAGAAAAAAAGTTTATGGAGAGCTTGTGATGACTGGGTACAACGATGAGTTCTGCATAAGTGGAAAAAACCAACACTGCAAAAACATATCTTGCGATATAAACGTGACCTCCCTATTTGTTCCTGCCGGTGTGGAGAATGAATATACATTCATCATAGAGAAAAAAGAGGACGGGGTTCATTTAAGAGGAATGGTTGGATGACAGCCACAACAGATTTTATTGTGAATGTCGGCTCGCTTGTAGCGGTGCTGATTGTGATCGCGATAATGTGGAATGCGATAAGCTTTCAGATAAATGAGCAGAAAAGGTTCATCGCAAACGATATTGCAAAAAAGATCAGTTTCCTTATAATGGAAAGTTATGAGAAAGGGGAGAGTAATGCGAGTTTTGAACGTGGTGGGAAGGTGAAGGTAGGGAAGGGCGCTGTCTTTGTAAGCGTGGATGGGCAGGAGAGCTACTTTCCGTATCCACTTGAACTTAACGCAACCGGTGATTTCGTATTCACAAATGAGATACACTGCTCTGGAAAGGAGAGGGTTGTATGCGCGGGCAGCTGAACATCTTTCCAAAGGTAATGTTTGTTTTTCTTATAGCCACAATAGTTTTCTTTGCAAATATTATAATCCTAAAAGCGTATGAGAAGTACTGGGAGCAGAGGGAAAGGCTGAATGCACTGCAAATACTTAAAATAAACGCTGAGAGGAATTGGACATTTTTGGGGTATGAGGGAAAGGAGTTTTCTGTCGGGGGTTTTCATTCAGGAAGGGAGGACATTGCGAAAGTAAAGGGGCTTATGGACATTGCCTGCCTGAACGAAAAAAGGATGTTTGAAACGGTTTATGTTGAGAATCAGATAAACATAAGCGGGAAAAAAATATGCAATAAAGAGAGTTGCTATCCACTCAGATGCAATGCAACAGATTCTTTCCTTCTACCCGGCGCGCACCACATTCTTGTGATGATTGAGAACGGAAATGTGAGGGTTGTGGAATGATGGATGATGTAATAGGGGTAGTGATGGGAATTGTTGCACTCGGTATTTTAGCATCGGCATTGATGTATGTTAGCGCAGAGAGGGAATCTGCAGTGGAAAAACAGGCTGAAATTTCCTACAAATATGTTGGCGCGCTTGCGACGATAGAGAAGGCAAAAAACGAAACATATGATGGAAGGAGCATTCTCGTGATTATCGCGGATAGCATCGCCCAGAAAAGCAACACCATAAGAATAGATGGTAAGGACATAAACGTTGAGGCCCTTTGCTATGAAAGAGGGATAAACATAGGAACGAATTACTGGGGTGTAAAGGACGGCATGATTTTTGAGATAGAGCTTTACAACGGAGAGAAGGGGATAGTATGGGTAAAATGAAGGGTTTTGCACCTGCTGCCATAGTTTTCATCTTTCTCATAATCGCCTCCATTCTTATTGCCCTTCTCCTTGTTGGTGAGAATGTGGATGAACTGAAAACCGGGAAGGTCGAAATGAAAGACGTTTATGAATTCCAGAATGCGAGCTATGCACTCGGGAAACAGGGGTTTTTGATATACTGCAACCATTACCAAAATCCGGTAATCCCATTGAGTTATACAAACATCAGCGGTGACAGTGTAATGGTTGGGGATGTATGGGTTAAGAACAGGATATTCAACATTACAGAAAAGGTGAATGATGTTTTTGAGGGAAGCATCCTAGACACAACTGTTGTTAGCGAAAAGGTTCAATGGCTAAATACCCATGGGGAGAGCTGCGTCCTTTCCACCTATGAGGGAAGCCATGAGAACTGCGCAGGGAGTATTGTTTTTAACATCACTTGCGCGGGGAATGATGTGGAAACCTCAGAGGGAATAAAAAAGTTTAACATAAGCTACTACGGGTATGTTTCTGAATGATTCCGCTCTAACGACCAAAAAATGGCTAAAATTTCCGCTGGAGCGGAATTATGCAAGCAATAAAGCAAGGGGAAGCGGAACCCTATCCACATCCACCTTTTCCTCCATCCCGAAAATAACAGTGCCTTCTCTCTTTTTCTTACCTTTTCCAACCTCAACCTTCAGCCCGTTTACTATAAAATCTGCCTCATGGCTGTAGAAAACAGAGTTGAAAACAGAGAAAAGATGAGTAAACACACTATCCTCTCTAAGGTTTCCTATGCACTCTCCCTCACCAGAAACAGGGGAGGCGAGCACATACCTTATGGATGGGGAGTAGAAAAACCATTTTTTCGGAACCTTAAACATCCTTCCCCGGCCTTTATAACTCACCCCTTTTATGAGCATAGAAAGCTCAAAGGAGTTAAGGAGCTTTACCACACTTTCCTTAGATATCCCAGCAACATCTGAAAGGGTTGAGAGCTTCACGCCATCAGCCGGGATAGTGGAGAGGTATTTTATGAGAATCTCAGCAGAGGTTAGCATCTTTGTTTCGTACTTCTCATACCGGGAAAAATCCTCATATACAATTCTTTTTATAGTTCTCTCAACAGCCATTTTGTAAGCCCGGTCGGTGAGTTTCAAGGAGAAAGGAAGATCATGCTTTGCGTATTCATCAAAAAGTGCGAAAAGGTTGTACCCTCCAAGAATAGAAAGGACCTTTATGTACTCTCCTTCAAGGCTTTCCTTTCCAATCTTTTTTCTTATTTGGGCGGAAAGTTCTTCCGGGATAGTTATTCCATATTTTAAGGAGAGGTATTCCCTAAAGAGGAGCGGGAAGACATCTATCTCATATGCCCTTCGCGCAAGCTCAACAGATTTTTTCAGGGGAATGGAGGAGGAAGAGGTTGCAACGATATAAAGGTTCGGCCTTTTATCGGATAAAACCTTAAGCATAAGATCCCAATTCGGAAGGTATGAAACCTCGTCTAAGAGGAGAAAGCATCTCCTGTTTACACCAACCGCCTGTTTGTTTATGTAATCTAATGACCGTACAACATCCTCAAGCGCAAACCCTCTTGAAAAAAGTTCATCGCAGGAAAGGTAGAAAACAGGCTCATCTTTAAGAGAGGAAAAAAGATGGAATAGGGCTGTTGTTTTTCCAGTACCACGCAGGCCGGAAACGATGAATATCCTCTGGCCGCTGGTTTCTATTGCCTTTCTCAACTCCTGAACAAAAAACCTTTCTCTTTTTATTTCCCTCAATTCCTCTTCTATGATGGAAGGGGTTTGCGCAAGCTGATTTATGAGGAATGACTTTATTCCATCGTTCATATAGGGTTTTGGACTGGAAATATTTAAAAATTTTCCGCTCTAACGACCAAAAAATGGCTAAAATTTCCGCTGGAGCGGAATTATACGAAATCCTCGCACTTGCTCTCTATAATATCTATTACTGAGGAGCATTTGTAGTTTTCGCCTTGGCTATCCTTTGCATCCGCGATGAGCTTTCCTTTCTGCGGAGGGGCTTCTGCATCAACGTATACAGTCGCGCCGTATTGATTAACACTTGCGCTCACATGCTCATCTAAATCCTCAAGCTTCCAATCCGCACTGGAGCATGCAACTAAACCACACAAGAGCTCAAAGTATTTTGAGGAGGGCGGGATGAACATTGCGTATGAGGGGATGATGGTGCAGTTTTTGCCTCCGGGTTGTTCTCCTGAGCAGGAATATGTATCAGTTTTACAGTTGTTTGTTTCATCTTCTTCCTGCACCTCATTGTTCACATCAACGCATGCCGTAACAATTATATTCTTAGTGCAAGCAACCTGAGCGTTGTATAATAGCTTGCAATTGCCTGGTCCCAGTTCACCAACACTTACAGTTTCTTCTCTTACAATATTTTGTCCATCATTAGTTTTAATAGAATAATTAGAATTATGAGCCCCTGCTTTCATAAATTGATTGCAATCTTCTATCTTAATTCCTGCACTACTTCCTTCGTAAAAAGGAACAGGTAGAGTTGCTGTTATCTTCGGGAAAAGGTCTGGCTTTTTTGGTTGTTGTGTGCTTATTGCGAAGTTAAGGTCTTTTGTTTTCACCTGCCCGTCGCAAGTCGGCCGAACGGATTGATATTTTAAGGTTATAGTTGCTGAAGATGGCGGTTGGTCGTTTGTTTTATCAATGTGAACTTTTAATTGGTGCTGAGCACCCACTGGAATTTCTTCGTTGAAGCCTGATATTTTACTGATTGAGTAGCCGGATGTTATAGATGCATCGATAACCTTTATAGGAACCTGTCCTTCGTTTTTTACTACAATTGTCATATCTGTTGGGATAGGAACAGGGTCCTGGGGCTCTCGTGAAACAAGCTTCATTTCAATATTGTTGGCATTAACAACGTCTATGTGTATGGTGGCTTTTGGGAGGGAGGTGGAAAACTGAGACTGAGGCTCCTTTCTATTCGTAAAGGAATAGAATGCGGTGCGTAGATAGTCTCCTGTTCTTGTCAAACCTATTGTAACACCTTCAATTTCTAATTGAGAGGAAAGGTCATAGCTTCCCTGTCCCAAATTGGTGGTCCATTTAACACTGCCGCCTTCAAAATACTGCTCGTTTGTTCCGCCAGCAGAAAAAATATTTTTTGCTTTTATTGCCCCTCCTGCATATCCTTTTTTATCGCTGAATTCCTGACCTAGACGTGGAGAAAAGGTAACGGGTTCGGCAATATTGGAGAATGGGTTGTTTTGGTGAACATTACCCCCACCGTACCAGTTTTCATATTTACTTTTTGAATATTCAAATTCTTTTCTGTTCACTGTTGTATAATCCTCGTATCCAGAGGTATCGCTTACTGCAACAGACATTTTCGCGTTCCAGGAGTTGCCTTGGGCGAAATAACTTTTAATATCGCTGTGCAAAGTCACTTCTCCTGGGCATATTGTCGCGCCATCTGGGAGGTCGTTCGGGTTCGCATTTTCTGGAGACAGAACCTGCGCGGTGGTCGACACTCTAAACGTGTCCTCAAAGTATAACCTTGTGTTAATTTCGTTATAATCCGAGCACCTTTCGGATTTACAATAGAGGTATGTGCTTACTTCCAGGTTTTTTTGAACTGAAGCGTATGAAAAAATTAAAATTGAAAAAAAGAATAGTAAAGGGAGTATTTTTTTCATCAGAACTCTCCCCCTATTCCTATACGTACATTAAACATCCAGCAGTTATATTTGGTTTGGTCCACCCCCAAACGTAAAGAGCCGTATCGAGTTCCGAACGTAACTCCTCCACCCAATTGTTGCAATTCGCCCATGCCTTTAGCCTCTGCACCAAAAAATGGTTCCAGATAGAAAGCGCCATCTTTTTGTGCAATTCTCGCCGCAACAACCGCAAATGCTGTTCTTTCTCCAGCGGTTATCCTTCCGCCGGCTTTAACCTCCCAGGGAACAAGCAGTATGAAATCTGCTTTGCCTTCAAGAGTATAACGGTCAACCGTTCCCTGGAAAACAGGCAGTTTTGTATAATCTCCTTCTATAGCTACAATAACATTGCCGATTCGTATATTCCCAGCACCAACGGTCAGCTCAGGGGTTCCATAGGTTGTCTGCAGCCTGCCGCGGTTATCAAATATAAATCTCAAGCCGATCATACCTTCCGCGTAAAGTTCTTCTCCCCCCGCCAGTCTTTCTTCAATCCTAGCTTTAACTCCTGGTTCAACTCCGTATCTCTCCAATGCCTTTTCATTGAGAGTAATCGTGGCATCTTCAAAATTGATGTCTAGACTTCTTTCCATATAAAGTTCGCGTATAAAATTGACGAATGCGGATGCATTTATCATAAGGCCTTTCTGGGGTGCGCCGAGTTTTCCTCCTTTATACCCTTCGCTTTCAAAAGTGAAAACCGCGCCTCCTACGCCAGTGACGACCCTCTCTCTTGGAATATATATTTTTACATTTGACATCCCTTCAAAAGCGCCCAGTATCGGAGATTGATGAGCATAGCCTTCCTTCAGGATTTGCATCACTTTATCAATGTCTCCGCTGTAAAGCGCATCCAAAAACGCCATCGTTTCATTATCCCCAACCTCGTAGGTGGCAAAAAGTTTGTACTTTATTTCTTTCTTTTCATCATCCGTCATTCCTGTATATTCTTCGGCGGTTGGAAGGCCGAGATTGTTCATAAATGCTTTCATATACTCTTTAACCGCAGCAACCCGCTCGGATGCAGGCTTGCCTTCAGACCTCATGTAAGCATCAGTAAACAACGCACTCCACAAGTTAAGAAATGCGCCTTCTATTCTTTCGTCGGTTAGTTCACCTACAAAGAGGTCTGTCGGGATTACCGACCTTGGAGCGGGAAATTCTTCTTCCGGTTTGACGGTTGGAGGAGTAGGTGCGCTAATCGTAGTCGGCATCCTTCTTGAAACCCCAGCCGCCCTCTCCCCTGCCCCAACCATTCCAGAATATCTCTCAAAGTTTGCCCTTGCTTCTGCAAGGTTTCTCCTGTCTTCCTTATCAAGCTTGTCTTTCCATTTTGCCTCTACTTCTGAAATAAGGCCTATGTAGTTTGAAGCCTCCTCAGCAGAAACCGGGTTCTGGGAGAGTGAAACGAGCTGGGCTATGGCTGATTTCCTTGTATTGGCATTCTTGCTTGTGAGCGTTTCAATAGAAACAGGCAGGTTAGCAAATTCAAAGGAAGGTTGCGGTTTGCCTTCATAATTCATCCAGTAGTTTACAAAATACCCCTCTATTCCTTTCTGCACCGCAACATTCTTATCAAGCATTGCTGTGAAAGTTCCGCTCTTTCCATCCGCGCTTGCTGTTATCAATTCCCTTGGGATTGTTCCAACTAAAAGGTCTCTCCATTCCTTCGGGATATCGGTTGGCATTATATGGTAGGATCTTTCTCCGGATTCACTTACCACAACCCGAGAAGAGGGAAGGGAGCCGAGGTATTGTTTTGCATACCCGCGCTCATACAGGAACATGTAATCAAACTCATGGCCTGCAATTCTTGCAGCATCAACGAGGGTTTTTGTTCCATCCTTGTTAATCTTAACTACTGCGTAGAGGTCTAATCCTGTTCTGCCATTGTCTTCAAATGAGGCAAAATTAGAAATTGGCTGCCCGCGTATTGCATTAAAGTCGTCTTTATCAAGCTTTACACCCGAAGCTATCACCTCAAAATAGTCAGTTTTGTTTTTTGAAGGCCTCCCTTTCTTGTCTATATAAACGAAAATATCAATGGTGTTATCTTGGTTGATTTCGTAATTGAGGTCTTCTGGCTTTAGCCCTTTATCTATTAGGTACTTCGGAATGCCCGGAGGAACGTTTATCCTTTTGCCGTTTATTGTTAGTATAAGGTCGTACCTGTAATCCTCGTAAACCAGCGCTCCATTCTGGATTCCTTCCTCGCAATTATCGACGACTGAAGGCAGCCTATCTTTAATAGGGTCGCCTGCTGGAAGGACAAGATAAGCAATGTTTTCTTTTTTTGGAACGGCTATTCCAACATAATCAAGAGAGAAGTTCGGATCATTCTTTAAGTCGTTAATGCTTTTATCTCCGTAAGCTATTATTGTTCCGTGCGTTTTGAATTGAGTTCCAACGAGCCTGAATTCTCTGTCCCCCACGATGCTGAAGGCATTCACTGCTTTTGGCTTTTCTTCCTCTTTAACCGGCTTATATCCAATAATATATTTATCTTCAACTTTTCCTCTTGTCAAGCGGAAATGAATCTCGGTTTCAATTGGATGGTAGCGCGCAGTCCCTCCTATTCCAAGCCAGGACCATCTGTCTATACTTGTAATAAATACGCCTTTATTAATAAGGTTCTTATACTTTGAATTGCCATCCCATGCCCCCTTAGCATAAAGCCATTTTGGGTGGGAAATGCGCAGATGGGCAAGGGGTGTGTTTCCATCCGGCATCGTTATAAGCAGGTCTTTATATGGGCTTGCTTTAACAACTGTTTTTTCAGTTATCTCTTGGTCGCCGTAGAAAAGCCTGTAGTTGTCTCTATCCTTCATTATAGTTGTAATCACTAGATCTGGGTCTATATCCATATCGGTTTCTTCACGAAGCCATGGGAAGAATTGATCCAGAGTCAAACCGGACTCGTACCAAATCTGCGCAAGCATCCCGAAAGCAAAAGCATCGGCATACTCATTCTTCCTGTTTTCATTGATTACGCCAAGTTCTATTGCATAGTCTGCCAGAGCAAAGGAAAACGCCCTGAGTGAAACCCATAAGTCATCCGGGATGGTTCCGCGGATTCCGTCGAATGTATGGTAAGCGTCAACAAGCGTTTTTATTTTTTTCCTGTGCATCTCGATTGTTTCTTGCGGGGTATACCCTTTGAGCACTCCGGTATAGCCCCTACAGAAGTAGGCTGCCAAATCCACGGGCGCCTTGCCTGTTGCGATTCCTGTATGCGTTGTCATGAAATCTGCGTGCGCTGTGTACAAGTAAGCGCCAAAACCTCCAGCATCACCTGCGTTATTTCTTATATTAAGCGCTCCTTCTTGTGTTCCTTTTTGTTTTTCTTTTTGTGTTCCTTCTTTTGTTTTTGGTATGGAATAAGTACCGGCCTTCTCAAAATAGTATCCATACCCATGAATAATATCCGGAACGTTCTGTATATACGTTTCATATTCATATTTAGTGGACATCGAAGAGGCAAAAATTTCTATGTTCTCTGCCTCCAGAGTATCATCCACTCCGGTTTCAATGGTATATTTTTCAAGAACTGTTTCAGAACCTTTCGGAAATTCTCCAAGCTTTTTCTTTGCTTCTTCTTCAGAGTCTACGATCTCAACACCTTGGTAACCTTCTTCCCTAAGCTCTTGCGCCCTTTTTTCAACATCATCCATAGTCGCTGTAGGTCTTGGAGATGGTTTTTCTTGAATGGTTATTGTTTTTGTGGGGATAACGGATGGCTTTTCCTGAGGAATATCAAACCTTTCCATGTGCGCAACATAATATACATAATATCCTTCTTTTTTGTCTATAGAAACTACTTTCTCTATAGAAACTTTAATTTCAACCCCATATTGTTGTTTAAGAAAATCTTTCATATCCTCTATTGCTTTTTTAAAATCCTCCGCAGAAAGCTTTCCAGCAAAGTATATATCAAGCTTATTATTTTCTGCGCTCTCACCTTTTTTTTCTACATAATCCGCTAGTTGTTGTTTTTGCTCATCAGAAAAACCAAGATCGGTTCTTTTAATAAGTTCATAAACAAATGGGTGTAAATGTTTTTCCTCAACCTGCTTTTTCGCTTGGAACACAAACATATTTCCCACCAGTGTTACTTACTCTTCTAGTATTTATAAATCTTGCGCAAAGGAAGATAGAGCAGGAAATCCTCTCGCCTTCGTGTGTTATGTTTATTCGCGGCTTCTAAATATTATATATCATGCCACATGCCCAATATTTTAAGAAGGCCAATCAGCTCTCTGGCCCTATTATCCCTATTATCCTTTTCAGCATCCGGAATATCTGGATTGTTTGCGTTCTCGTCAAGCCACTTAGCCAGAGCAATAGCCCTATATGCACATTCAAGTTTATAATCAACAACAAGGATTTGTTTGTATAGCAGGTCATACGCTTGTTTATATTCTCCGGCCTCCTGTGGTGTGATTCCATTAGCCCTTTCAATTATTTTGATAAGCATGTACGCATATTTTCCATCAAGAGAGTTCAGCCAGGTGGGAACAGGACTGGGTTCGAAAGCCGAGGACACGCCCAAACTACCCGGACCAGAATAAACAACCCTACAAGCATCTACATTATTTGAAAATAATGTTGAAAGCGCAGTTTCTAATTCTGCCGTTTTCTGTTCCCCGAAGATTTCTTTGGATATTTTGCGATACTCTGTTTTTAGCTTTACTCCCTGCACACGTCCAGAAGTATCAATATCAAGAATATCGCTTATCCAGGTAATCGCGGTTGCTGGGCTTGTAGTGCCGCCTAAAGCATTCCTCTGCTCGCCAATTCTATCAAGAGCCCCTCCGCTAGGAGAAAGAATGGAACAAATAAATGTAAGGTCGGGATGCTTGTCCTGTAATGTTTGAAGCTGTGCGCGAAGTTTTGGTATAACGTTATTTTCCAAGCTATCAGCGATCAATTCGGCCTTTATCTTAAGAACATACCAATCATATTGATTGTATTCAGCAACGCTTGGATTCTGGAATTGAAACTCATTTGCTCTTGCTTGTTTCACTCCTAAACCAAACGCAGCACCGGTTAGAAAAACTGCGAGCCCAAGTTTATTTAGACCTTTCATAGTTGTTTTTTATGTAGAGATATGTTTTTAAATCTTTTCTTTCATTCCACATGTATTATTTTAATTTTATAAAATTATATCGATTATTTTTCCAGAATTTTAATCAATACGCTTAATAAAAATTCAAAAGAAAGGATGATAATGGTACATACTTAATGGTAATATCATTAACCTTTTCCTCTCCTTTATACTCGCTTGTTATTACCATGCCCTCACGGAGTTTTAATTCCTTTGCAGCCTTAACCAATCCTCCAACCTCTCTTTTTTTTGTTTTCTCGTCTTCTAAGGCCCAACAGACCTGAACAGCATCCCCCACTTGCATCCCTTCTTTTATGATAAAATCAACCTCGTGCTGTTCTTTATCCTTCCAATAATAAAGCTCCTTCCCGAGCTTAAGAAGATGTAAAAACACGATGTTCTCTGCCAATCTACCGTAATCTCCTAAAAACCTATGTGCCACTACATTTCTTAAACCAGTATCTATGGCATATACCTTTCTTGGACTTTTTTCTTGGTCCTTAACAGAATATGAAAATCTTTTAAGGAAAAAAATGAGATAAGAACTGGCGAGATAATGAGAAAACCTCTCTATTGTCTCTATGGATGTGTTGAGAAAGTTCTTTATCTTGTTGAATGTTATCTGAGACGAGATATTCGTTAAATAAAATTTTGCCAGTGCATTTACCTTACCAACTTCTCTAATCCTATGCCTATACACAACATCCTTGAATATTATATCCCTGAAATAATCAAAGAGGATCTGTTTGTTATGGGTTAGAACTGCCAGCGGAAATCCGCCGGATTCAATATACTCCTTAAGCAGACCTTCTACCTTTATCCTATTCGCAACTATATTTAACCTGTTTGAAGGGTCCATTCCTGAAAAATAAAGATATTCTGGAAAATCCAATGGAAAAACCTCTACATCAAGATGCCTTCCTGTAAGCAGTGTGGAAAACTCAGAGCTGAGTAATCTGGATGAAGAACCCGAAACAACTATATGGGCTGCATTTCTCTCCTGCAAAGAGACCACGAATTTTTCCCACCCGGCTATCTCCTGAATCTCATCTAAAAATATGTACGGTTTATTAACAGGCTTCATGTTCTCCATGTATACTTCGTATACCCTTGTAAGGAGAGGTAAACTGAGCTCTCCCTCGAACCTAGGGTCTTCGAGGTTAACATAGAGGATTTCGTTTCTTGGAACACCGGATTGAATAAGCAACCTCATCTGCTGTTTCATGAGTGTAGACTTGCCGGCACGCCTAACACCTGTAAGGGTCACTATCTGCCCTGTTTTAAGGAGATTCTTTATTTTTAAGTTGTATGTATCTCTGGGAAAACCGGTCTCCTGATCCCTTTCCCACATGTTCCAATCAGTTAATATTCGAAATATCTCATCCTTTGTGATCATGAAAATTATTTGTTTGGAAATGTTTAAAAGCATATCGATTATTTTTCCAGAATTTTAATCGATATATCTTACATTATTCTATTGCAACATAGAAGTAGTAAACTTCGTATGGAGGCCCGTTCCCCATCCCATACTCTGTCGGAACGATGAGCTCAAAATCAACCGGCTTGTCAACAAAGCTCGTCGCAGAAGTTATGTTTGTGCAGAACACCATCTGGTCCTTATGCCCCAGCCATGGATAGATTTTCAAAGCCCGGGTGTAGAAATAACCGTGGCCGGTGGGCCTGCAGGCTGCATTTTGTATCGTATAAGCACCAAAAGTGATATCACACTGCTGGTTAAAGGTATTCTCACCTGAGTCTGCTGCATTCCTGAGGAAACCCCATGCGGTATCTATCTCACTTCCAAGGGCACCGGTTAAGTTGATGAAATAAAGGCTTCCGTTTGTGCTAGTGCAAACAACCCTTGCCTTCCCTTCTTCTCCCTGCCATGGCCAGGTGTACATAAAACGGCCTGCTGCATCCCCAAGAACTAAGTAGGTTCCGTTGCTTATGTTTCCGTAAAAACCAGCCCATTTCTCAGTGGATACATTCATATCTATATTAAGCTTGGTTATGTTTCCAGGCCTTAAAGCATACCTTCCTACTTCATATGTATAGTTATACTTGCTTATGTTAATTATGGTAACATTCACTCCGTAAAGATAGGTACCGCATATGAAAACCTGCGCATGGTCCTCTTCAAAAGCGGTTGGGTAATCGGTAGCGTTGCAGGTAACATTGTAATAGTATATTCCCGGGCTTTCAAAACTCCTGGTGTATTCGTAAAACAAGCTGGAGGAGTTGTACCACATGAGCGCTGAAACCCCATCCTCAAAGCTTATGTTGCAGTCTGCGTTAAGGATGGGCTCGCCTGAGGTTGCATTCGAGTAGTTTGCGAAAAATGTAATATTTTCTCCGGGGCATATAGTTAGGTTATCGCTCGTGTCCCATATTGTTAGGTTGGCGCCTATGTTTTCCGCAGCGCCTCCTCTTTTTTGAGCATGGGTAATGTTGTAGTACTCCTGGCCTAAGAAGGTTATTATGTTCACGGTTATTCCGTTCTTCGTTGTGCCTGCCTGCGCCTCTGTTATGGAGAACTCTGTGTATCCCTCGCAGTTGTATACCAACTGGGATGGTTCTTCTGCGTTTGGGCAGACAAAAATTCCTTTGTCCAAAAAGTTCGGAACAAATATTGAAATGGAGTTTTCTATTCCTGTTGCAGAGGTTGCGTTTATTACCGTGTAGTTGCCGCCAGTATGTAGAGCGCCTGTGTATATACTCACATTGCTCATATTTACATCCCCCCAGTGGAATCTTCCTGTAACAGCGAGCCTCAATCCCTGTGTAGAATGATTATACCTTATAAGAGAGGTTGTGTAATGCCTTTCTAAATCGTGTATGTATTTGTTCAGGTAAATCGCAGAATAAGCTGACTCGTTTTCTCCATCAGGATGGTCGTATATTCCTCCTAGGATTATGGGGCCCCAGTCCTTCCAGTTCGGAGTTCCGGGAAGCTTTTGGGACGGAGGGTTTGCGTATGGGTACTGGTCTCCGTAATCGCAGTAGCTGTTGTCATCAGAATCGTATATAGAATAGCTCAGGATGTCATCATAATAATTTCCCTGCGCAACGCCGGAAACAGAAGTGTTCAGGTTTATTGTATGGCAATTTCCCCAAAACACATAATAGTTTCCAATGTTGTAAAAAAAGTTATGGTAAACATTATGCGTCAGATCGACTATAGCACTCGGGCAATCAAAAGAAATGCCGGTTTGAAGCTTGCTGATGGAATTATTATAGTAGAATGAGTAATTTGCGACATCATAAAACCCTGTTCCTGGCCCAGAGCCGGTTAAATTGTTAAACCTGAATGTATTGTTGTAGGATGATTCATAACCGTGTAAGGAAACAAAGGTTATTTCTACTGTTGAATTTAAACGGTTCCACTCGAAAATATTGTTATAACTACTAACTATGCGAAGAGCGTTTGCGTAATAGTTGCTTTCTTCAAAAGTATTGTTGCTTATATTGTTTGTATACGCAGGGGTCCAGATAAGAACATCGTAGCCACCGGATTTTGCGCCCTTAAAAGTATTGTTAAATATATGGTTAAGATATCCATAGATAAATATAGAGTTTGTGTTGTTTTCAAAAGTATTGTTGTAGATATAGCTTGTGTTTGAATTTGAGGATACATAAACTGCATAGGTGCTGTTTGACAAGTAAGAATCTTTCAACCGGTTTTCATAGTTTAGATTGAACAAATTAAAACAATAGCTATTAGAGTCCATGTTATAACATTTAAAGTTTGTTATATTGCTGTATTTCGTAAGAACCGCCCATACTCCGTATTGGGCATTCTCCCTTCTCATTGTAATATTCTGCACCCTTGCCCTGCTTACATTGCACAAAAATATCTGGGCTATACTGTCGTTGTTCTCAAAAACAACATCATCCTCGTTGCTGAAATAAACAGGGTTGGTTTCGTTTATCGTAAAGTTTATATCATGCGCGCACTCTGTTGAACTGTCGCTTATGACAATTATGGGTATGTATATGTCATCGCATATTGAGTTGTTTCCGATTGTAATTTCTGAAGAGTGGTAGAGATAGAAAACGGTCTTAACATTGCAGATAGTGTTGTTGAATATGTAGTCCCTCAAACCATAAGAAGCATAGTACCCGTATGTTGCATTGTATATTGTGTTGTTAAATATCGTAACATTCTTCCCACGAAGAGAAGACCCTTCAGAGACTATACCGTACGAACTTCCGTAGGGCGCAATCTTATTTTCTATTCTGTTAAAGCTAACTTCAGTAACATTAATACTACTTTTAACATACAGGCCTGTGGATGCATTCTGCACCCTATTATTCGTGATGTTAACCCTATCGTTGCTTCCAGGTGGAAAATAAGATGGATGGTTATAGTAGGTGATCCCATAATAAGGCACACCTACTGTGTTATTTCTCACTGTTGCGTTTCCTCCGACAGTAGGGTGCATAGAAAGGCTAATCCCAGATATTGAAGAAGTCTCATAAGAAATAGCAGTATTGTTTTCTACCCAGATGTTCAAACCAGAAACATCCAAACAACTTCTACAGTAATAGCACCCGCCATTTTTCGTGTGCATGATCCGTGAATTGAACAGATTAAAATTCGTTGCCCAAACACCAAACCCATTCGTATAAAATGAGGTTATGTTTTCTACAGTTATGTTTTTACCGCTGCTGAATTTTATGGAATGGTCAAACCCTCCGGGAGGGACATTTGAGTAATAGCTCAAATCGCTGTGCCTCAGGGTAATGTTATCATCCAAGTAGGAGAAGAGATTGTTTAGATGCGCGCGGGAGAAGTTTACATTTTCAATAAGGATATTCGCGCTCGAGTAGCTCCAGAAGCCTGTTCCGTTTGTAATGCTCACATTCCTTATGGTTGAGTTCTCAACATCGCAGAATGTTAATTCATTAAGGTTTACGTTTTCTACTGCGATGTTGCTCGTTGTTGTGTTGAACCAAACCGGCAGGCTGTTCAGGGAAACATTCTTAACAGAAACATTGCATACGCACTCCCCTCCGCCGCCGCAACTTGCTATAAGCCTGTCGCTTACATTGACAGCGGAGATATTCTCAAATGAGTTTCCGGTTGATGGAACGCCATCTGTCGTGTAAAAGACAGCACCATAAACTGTGTTGTTTATCTGTCCGTTGTAAAATTTATTATCCCTGCTCCGGTCAAGAACTATTGCGCGATAATTATCCCTTACTGAGAACGCGTTGAATGTGTTGTTTGTTGAATTCACCAGTTGAATCGCTCCGTATACTGTTGTTGGGCCTGTAACCTGAAAATTGCTTACATTGCAGAAAATCAAGCCAGAAACAGTGCCGGGGGAGTATGACTGCGATGTGTTATGCTCTAGATACACAATTGGATAGAGGGAATTCTTCCCCATGTTATCTGTAATGTTGTTGTTGCAGTACTTTATCCTAATTGCAATATCCTGAACATCAAAAACATTGTTATAGATTGTAAGGTTTTCTGCCCGCGACTCTATGCCATTGCACATGCCTGTAAACCGTGAGTTTTCGAATGTAATGTTTGTTGAGGTTTTTGGGTAAAGAGTATCAACATCTATAGCCCACCATCTCTCCCCTCTGTTGCATCTTGTAAAGTCATCAGAAGCAGTGTAGGAAAGCTTTTCGAATTTGGCGTTTTTTGTGTTATGGATGTGCAGAAAGGAGTTACCATCACTCCCTCTCATGCTTGAAGGCATTGTTGAAGAAATATTGTAAAAATAGATGTTCTGAGAATCATAGATTTCGTTTCCAGAGCAACCAGGATAAACACAGTATGCATAGTGGGTAATATTTTTTACAGTTATATTTGAGGAACTGCTTATTTTTATTTTTGAGTAAATAAATGCACCGGTTGGGCCTAGTGTACCGTTCTCTATTGTTATGTTGTTGCAGGAGTTTTTGATCTCAATTCCCCTTACAGTATGGCCTGCGAGATTGACAACAACATTGCTTACTCCATCAGCAACAAGGCATGGTGTTTCAGAATTTCCAGTATTTAAGTCTTGAGTAACTTCATAGTTTGTGTTTGAACTTAAACTACCGCAGGATGAGAGAGAAACAGCGTAGGGTGTGGATAAAAATAGAAATAGCGCAAACGCAAAAAGCAAACCCCTTCTGTACATCGGTTAAGAATTCCAAGGTAAGAATAATAAATATTTCGTTTATGCTAAAAGCATGGATTTTAGTTAGCGCTTTCTGGAGTAATTGATTTAGGCAAACCCGAGACCGCTCTATGAACACTTTGGTTGATCGGCTGCTGGCTGACTTTCTCCTTTTTGTTTGGCATCTGGATGACTGGGGATGGGACCTCAACAAGTCTCTCTCTTTGATTTGTTAAGGGAAGAAAATCTATGTTTGAGCCACCTAAGATAGAATAAATGGTTTCACCTATCCCATCTCCATTCGAATCTGTTCCGGAATAATCAGAATAGAAGTTTCCTCCTATGCAGTCTCCTCCTATTATATTTGTTCCTGAACAATCGTAAGAGGTGTTCCAGTAGTTTGAGCCTGAATCGTAAACTACTCCTTGGCCTGTAGAGGCGTTGAAGATGTTGTTGTAGATGAGGTTATAATTTGAAGATTGTAAATAGATTTGGTATTGGGAGTTGTTATAAACTGTGTTGTTGGTGAGAGTGTTGTTGGAGCTGTAGTAGAGGTAGAAGCCGTAATAGGAATTGTTGTAGGCGGAGTTGTTGGTAAGAGTGTTATTAATGGCTTCTGCAAATTGAATTCTAAAACCTTCCGCATTTTGGAAAGCTGTATTGGAGATAGCTTTGTTGTTTGCTGAACGAGCTAAACGAATTCCTACTATGCGGTTATAACTTGCGGTATTATTATATATATAAGAATCGTTTGTCCATGTAAAGAAGATGCCCCACTCATAGTTGTTTGAGAAATTTGAATGGGAGATGTTAAATCTTTTTGAATGGTCTAATTTGATTCCATCGTTTACATTCCAGTTTCCTGTTGATGGGTCTGTTCCATTTTGATCATTGTACCAATAGTTTGTATCGTAAGAGTAGAAGTAGAGAGAATCGTAGTTGTCTCCTGAGTTTCTGAATATATTGTAGGTGATATTATTCAATCTTGAGTTATAGGTGAATATTCCTGCTTCAGAACCATTATGATTGCTTAAACAACCACTGCCTGAACAAGTCCCATTCCCCTTTAAGTAATTGTAAGAGATTGTTGTGTAATTAGAAGAGCAGAGAACAATTCCTCCTTCAAATTTATAGAAATTTGCTGCACTCCAGTTGCAGAATTCTAAATAATCTCCTCCAGGGTCTTCTGCTGTCCAAAAAGTATCGTTTATATCATTATCCCAGATTGTTGAGTTTTCTGTGGAGTCAAGGAAAATTCCTGCTTTTCCATTTCTTATTATGGAGTTGTTTGTGATGTTGTATTTGTTTGAGAGGTTTGCATATATTCCAAAGGTGTAGTTGGTTATGTAGCAGTTCTTTATTGTTACATTGCTTCTTGCATCATAGTTTCCTATTCCTATTGTGAGATTTCCATATCCCATTCTTCCTGTAATGTTGTATCCTGCGCAATCTATTGTAATGTTTGAGGCATTTATTGTAATGCATATTCTATCGGATTTGTTTCCATATAGATTTCCTGTTAAGGTATATAGGGTATTCGAAGTGCTTGCATAGAAGCATACTGATGCATTGTTAGTTAGAGGTAGATAATCCCAATTAGTTCCTCCATAAATAGAATAGTTAGGTGGGTTGTCACCTATTCCATCTCCTCCTATGTTGTGTGGATAGGATGCTCCTGAGCCATCATCTACTCCTGTGTAATTAGAGTAGAAGTTTCCTCCTATGCATTGGCCTCCTATTATGTTAGGAGTGGAGCAACTGTAGGAGGTGTTCCAGTTATACATACCGCCACTGTTGTCATAAACAACCCATTGGCCAGTTGAAGCATTAAAAATATTATTATAAACATTGCCTATATCAAAACCACTTGCAGAGAAGTTCAACCTTAGCTGGTACCAACTATTGTTGTAAAATGAGTTGTTTGTGATGTTATTGCCAAAAACGTTAAAAGAGTAAAATCCATCTTGGCCATTATCATAGACAGTGTTGTTGAATATATTATTCAATCCGGAAACAGACGCAGCACTATACATTCCATACTTACTGTTTGAGTAAACTATATTATTGTTTATTATTGAGCTTGTTAAACCCAAATTCATGCCAGTACCAGCATTTGAGTAAATCCGATTGGAAGATACATTCACATAGTAACTACGCTCTGAGTTAAAACTATAAACGCATGATTGAGTTAAGTTATTGGACAATACTTGTGAGTAATTTGTATAATCCAATTTTATATTATCAGCGCTGTCCTTTATACTGTACTTGCCAGAAAGATCATTCTCTTTTATAAGTATATCACGTGAATATTGGACTTGGATATTAACAGAATCAGCCGCTTTTACTGTATTGTAGGAAATATTTGTGCTGTTTGAACTATAAAGGTATATACCATCAAACTGGCCTTCACTATAAGTACCTACTTCGCAGTTGCTTGTACCGTTGCCCTTGATATAATTGTATTCTATCGCATTTTGTGTTGAAGAACACAAAATTATACCCGATTCTGTACTGGTATCAGAAATATTGCATGTTCTTGTAGGGTCTAAATAAGTTGCAGATGAAGCATAGGTATCATTGATATTATTGTTTAATATTGAAGAAGCATTAGTTGAATCAAAGAAAACCCCTGCTTTTCCATTTCTCAAAAATGTTGAGTTCTTGACTGATATTGCTGTTGATTGATTGAAATAATTGCCGATGTAAATTTCAGTGAAACTACAATTATTTACTGTTATGTTCTGGCCGTAATAAGAGTGGATGCCCATTGTGTTTTGAGTTTTGTTATTCACAAATCTGCTGTTTTCGATTAATACATTACTCACGGGCGCAACAGAAGAACCATAAAGATAAACCTCATACCCAGAGGTATGGTTTTCAACACGAACGCCAGAAATTAATAAGTTATCTCCATTATTTACATAGATTCCATGGTCTGCATTTTTATAAATTGTTGAATTATAAATTCTGTTATTATCTGCAGCATCACCATCTATAAATATACCGCTTTCAGAAGTAGAATTATATATTGTGACATTTGTTATATTATTATAGGTGCCTTCTACTTGAATCCCATAAGTAACCAGATCATATATTTTTCCGTTCCTTATTGTGTTGTAATCCCCACCGCTGCTAACATAGATACCGCCGTAAACCGTTCCGCCGCTCTCTGTTATATTCCGAATATCAAAACCATCAACTACTGAGTTGTCCACTCCACTAATCCATATCCCTGCCCACCCTCCATTCCTTAATGTTATATTTGTAAAGGTGTTTGAACCGGATTGATCCAAAATGAAAAAGTTTGCCGAATTTAAACCAGTAAAATTGTTAACTCTATTGTTTGTGGAGTCTGTCAGGAAAAGTATCCCTCCATCACTTGTTCTATCCACAACCAAATTTGTAAAGTTGGAGTTGTCGCAGTCCTCCACCCTTATTGAATTTCCAGAAGAGAGATTAAACCTTGAATCCCTAACAACAATCTGGGAATGGTCGGTTGTCGTATTAGAATCTATCCAAAGGTTTCGCGTATAGTTGAGGACACTGCAATTTCTTACTGTAACATTCGTTAGGGGGGAGGGAGGCAGACCTGTAGTGTCATATATTATTATCCCTACACTGTATCCAAGAGCTCTATTTCCTCTTATCTCAAACCCTCGGCAATCTAATTCAACATTACTTACTTGTATAGCAATACAGTAATAGTAGCCATTTATCTGAGTCGGGTTATCACCCAAAAGGTTGTTGTCAAGGCTATGATAGCCAGGAGTTGTTATTGCACGGCAGGTAGTAATGTCCATTGGGGATGCATTCCCTCCTCCTCCACCATACCCGAACATCGGGTCGCTTTCTGTTAAATTAAATGAATAGTTAATTCCATTGCTATAATACTGATATGGTTCCCAGTAATCGATGCAAGAAAAGTTTGAAGAAAACTCTCTGCATTTGTAAATTCCACTTCCGGAATTCCTCACAACCGCAAGAGAGTAATTGTAGGATAGATTCGAAAGGTTTATTATGAAATTATTCAATATGGAGGGGGGTGCATTGGAAGGTGTGATGTTCCCAAAGTATGGGGAGGTATCGTTTGTGTAGGTATCCCCAACAACAATCGTATGCTCAAAACCATCGTCCTCCACATCATATATTGTCAATTGCAAAACCTGTCCGGAATTAAAATTAATCCGAATGTCCAGCCCGCTTGAATTGTCCAAAATTTCATAGGAGCCGTTTACAGGGTTGCCGAACGGGTCAAGAACGTTTATGGTTGTGTTTGCAGAGGCGTTTATTCTTTGAATGAAGAGCGGGTCTTCTGGTAAAAGCTTGAAAACAATAAATCCGCTAGAAGAGAAATACGGCCACTTAACCCATCCGCTTAGGCAGGAATACGAATTATCAAACTCTCTGCACTTATACAATTCTCCACCGTAATCCTTTGCAACAACAACTGCATCAGAGAAATTAGAGCCTGAAAGGTCAACAAGGAAAAGCTCGTTGTTTATATCATCCAGAATGATGGAGCTGTTTCCTGCAAGGGAAAGGCCGTAGAATGTAATAGAATGGACCCTTCCCTCATCAAAATAGAAAGTTGCATCTGCATTCCTGCCAGTATAGTTGAGAATCTCGTAGGTGAAATTCCTCTTCTTTCCATGAGAATCAAGGATGTTCAGGTTTAGGGATGGAAGGAGTTCTGTAGCGTTTTGTTCTTCGCCGTAAGCAGAAATTGGCTCATCGCTCCATAAGAATAATTTATACTCTTTTGTTATGGTGAACTTTGCGTACCCATCTTCATAGGTGTAGTTTATCTGTTCAAGACCTGTTTTGCAAGAGTAGTTAAAATCAAACTCTTTGCAGCCATACAGGTACTCTCCATTTTTCTCAGCAAAAACATCTGCCTCTGGGTAGAAGAGATAGTATGAATCCATCACAAAGGAAGTATCGTTTATTTTGTATGCAGTTATGCTTAGGTTTTCATCCAAAAATAAGGCATGGAAAACTATTCTGGAGATGGGCTGCGAAGGAGAAAGGACCGCAAGGTTCGCATGCTTCTCATCAATCATGGAAAGGATGTACTCTGGTATCCTTCCCTCCCCGTATTTATCATAAACCACAAAGAATGCGCGCTGGAGGAAAAGGTTGTGGACCTCTTCTGTTATGTCTTCTATCCCAAAGTCTTCATAGTAGTTAAAGCCCATATCTGAGAAAACAACCTCCAGTTGTTTGTAAAATTCGTCTTCCGGAATGGTGATATTTTTCTCAGAGACATTCTGGGGTTCTGTAATGTTTTCTGAGACATTTTGAACCGGCTGGGAAATGTTCTTCTGAGCAAAAACTAAGAAATTTTCAGTTGTGTTTACAACTGCAAAACCCTCCATCTGCGTGTAGTTCGCAACATCCCAGGCAAAGCAGGTATCGTTTGTAAAGTTCATGCAAGAGAAAAGCGTGTTGTATTCCAGGAGGAAATAGAATTCTGCGTAGGAAAAGTTCGTGTCCGAGAGATTTATAAAGGTAATATAGTGAAACATATCGATTTCCTGCTCAGTGATATTGCTCTCTTCGGTTTTGTTTGTGCTTTCATTCATTAATTCAAAAGAGGTTTGGTTTTCTGGTTCTTGAACAGTCTCATTCGCTGTCTCGTTTATACTTTCATTATTTTCATCGAAAGTTGTCTGATTTTCGAATTCTTGAATAGTTTCGTTAACTACTTCACTCTCGTTTACTGTTTCGTTATTTTCAGCGAATGCTGTTTGGTTCTCAGTTTCCTCCGTGGCAGATTCATTGGATGGTTGGGGTATGCTTTCATTTATCTCATAGGCAGAAAAATGAAGAGAGGAGTTTATTGAAAAATTGTAGAGGACGATGGCTTGAAGATGGGGAGTGAGATTCTCTATTATGAGGGTGCCATAGCCATCCTCGCTTGGAATGAGGTAGTAGAAGAAGGTAAGGTTGTTTTTTTCATCGTAGTAAGGGAATTGGGAGAGGGTGGGTGAGTAGATCCTGAATGGCTTTGCTTCTACTGTTTCGTTTGCGGCTTCATTCTGAAGAACATCAAACTCAACCGAGATGTTTTTGTTAAGCAGTGTTATAATGTAATGCCCGGGTAATTCTGGGATATACTGGTAAACGCACTTATCAGCCATGCATCCCAATGCAGGGGTTTCTTCTGTCTCATTGGACGGGAGGGTGATGACAAACTTTATTGCGTAAACTTTCATCGGCATTACAACAGTTATGTTAACAACATCACCTACATGATAGGTGGAGCTGTCAACAGAAACTGACCACTCGCTGGTCAAAGCAAACACTAGCGCAAACGCAACGAGCAGGGCAACAAACGCCTTTTTATTCATTCCTACCACTACTTACTCCTGCGTGTTGGTGGTGAGTTTTCGCCCCATGATGCTTTTCTTTTCTTTTTTTTCCAGAGGTAGTAGCCGGCAATCAGGACTATAAGCAACGTCAGTACCAACAACATCGGCAAACATATTTGGCCTTTAAGTTCAATATCCTTCTCTGCTCTCTTTATCAAAGCGTCCTGGCTCTGGCCGTAGTATACAACAGCATGGATAGTTGGGTTTACTTTTTTGTCCTCATCCGTTAACTCTACATCAACCGGAAGGGAAGCACTCTCCCCTTTCCTAACCAGTGTTGTGCCGTTCTGCGCGATGGTTGTTGGAATCCCATCTATTATTATGTTTTTCAGCTCTCCTCTTGCATAGGCATCCACAGGCCCAACATTGGTTACCTGTATTATGTACTCTTTAGAAAGGTCATCATACCAGCCATCTGCTATTTCAAGCTGGGAATCGTCTTGGAACTCGCTTACAAGAATCGGAAGCTTATAAGGAGGTCTCACAGCACCGGGCTCAAGGACATAGTACATCATATCATAGGGCGACTCACCATATTTAGTATAAAGGTGTGCATACATTTTTTTATCAATATAAGCTGAGAGGTCAACGCTGTATGCTATTACCTTCTCATCCCCTGGCTCTAAAAACTGGTTTTCCTTATCAACAATCGTAGTTATGGAGCGGTTATCAACATATATAGGAGCAGAGGTGTAGAAATAATTGCCTACATTTCCGTTGTTTTTGAACCGGATGTAAAGCTCCTTTGCCGCCGGGTTGTACACAGCAGAAACAGGGGTGAGGTTGAATTGGTATTTCGGAAGGAAGAAAAGGTCAAGGGCGTATATCTGCCCTTGGAGCTCGGCAACACCAACAAACCCCATTCCGTACTTTGCTATTACGGTAATTTCACCACCGAGCGCTTCCCTCACCTCCCTTGCTGTGTTTATGAGCTCGTTTCCAACAACAACTACATATTTTATGTCATGCTTTTTTATGAAGTTTATAAGGTCCTCGGGGTATTTATCCGCTGAAACAAAAAGAATGACCTCGTTCCCATCCCCACCGGTCATTATCTCATGCTCTATGTACTCTCCGCTTGTGATTAGAATCTGCTTTGTGTTTGTTGTTTTTATAAGCTGCTCTGCAAGCTCCATGTTGTTTTTGAACCTGCTCTGGTTATCTATTTTATCAATATTAAATTTTGAAAGAGCATCTGCAATCTCCCTTCGCATATGGCCGTAGAAAAGAATAGAGTAGCCAGGGTTTGCTTCCAAAACTGAGGAGATTCTGTTCCTGTTCTCCTTTGTTGTGAAGAGAACCCATCTTTTGTACTTGAAAGCGTATTGGGCAACGCTTACTGCATCATATCCATAGGCATCATCCACAAGAACAAAACCTGTTAGAGGAACGCTGTTGTTTTTCAGCATTTCCAACAATTGCTCCTGAAGAAGGTATGGATGGGTTGTTTTAAGCGTGCTGACATTCTGGAAGCCCAGTGTTTTTAGGTATGCCTCATAATCTGGAATGAATGTCTCAGTTTCTGATTCAACTATAATAACTGGCTCGGATTTGCTCACAAAATACGGAAGAACCTTTGTGCCATGCTCTTCGCTTCGGATGAAAAACGAGCTTTCGCCAGAAAGGTCTGCATAATGCAGGGTTAGGTAGACATCCCTCCAGTCCTTTGAGTTCGTAATGTACTGAGTTGGGCTAACCAGCGTTATAAGCAATGCTATAAGAACTAATAGCACTTTCGCTTTCATGCATACACACCCAAGAAAAATTGCGAGAATAGGTATAAAAATGCTTCGCTGGGGGTTGAAAAATCAAAAAAAAGAAAAAAGAAGAAATTGGCTCTCGGTTTAGTTTACCTCTAGGTAGAAGTAGTAGGTCAAGGCCGTCCTGTTGACTGGAACCATGAGCTGGTATTGCCAAGTTTTGCCATTGAAACCAGATGTGCCAGCAGTTGCGTTTGTTGCCCAAACAGTGTCTTCAAATTGGCTGGTACTCTGGTCTAGGTAGTATGTTGGGAACGCTGCATCCCCGCCTCCGGTGCTATTGTATGTCAGTGTATAGTTGACATTTGTCACCACAACGCCAGCGAATGTCGCAGAAGCCGCTTGGCTTGTTAAAGTTTTGTATATGTTATCAGCCGCCCCACTATCAGTCAACCAAGATGGCAGGCCAGTCCAATCACCTTCATCTATGTTTGCCCATGTAACACTGCTATCCTGGCTTGCATATACTTTCCATAGGTTAGATATCGTTGAGCTCCACCTGTAGAACTGATGTCCTGCGCTATCTGCGAGCACTATGCTTCCACCTGAAATGTTACCATAGAAGCCAGCCCACTTTTCTGTGGAAACATTTGTACCTGTAAGGTTAACTTCAGTTACGTTTCCACCTTCCGTGGTAACAGAACCTGCTGCTCCGACATAGCCAGGCCATCTATCCTGTTGTCCTGCGCTTACACTGACATTAATAGGTACGTTTGCCGCCACTATTCCCGTCAGTACAAAGAGAGCCATAAAGGCTACCAACAGATGTTTTCCATTCATCTTTTCACCTATTTGGATGTCTAAGAGAAGGTTTAAAAAGGTTTCGCAAGTTTTTCTTCAGAAAAATGCAAAATGCCATAAAAATAAACTATTTTAGTGTATGGAGATGTAAAAAGGAAGAGAAATCTGAGTGGAGTTCACTGAAATAGAGGTTGAGTTTCTTTCTGCTGAACCTTTTTTCTCTGCTTTTTGCTCAGGAGAGGGTAAGGGCTTTACCTCAACTGGCGTTGTCTGAACAGGCTTTTTTTCTTCAACAGGTCTGGGCTGGAATTTGCAGAGAGTGTTTGTAAGAGGAAAGAGATCCAGGGCTTGTGCAGCGCCGGATATCTGGTAGTAGGATTCACCTATCCCATCGCCGTTTCCATCACAGCCAGTATAGTTGCCGTAGTAGTTTCCTCCCCAGCAAGGCCCGCCTATTATGTTCGGCCCGCGGGAGCAGTTTATCCCTTCAGGAAGGTTCCAGACGTTTGCGCGCATAAGATCGTCAAAGGCATGCACTGTGCTATTTGCTACATAATTGTTGAAAACGTAATTTCCACTCGCAAACTCAAGAACAAGACCGCGGTCTGCGAATAAAACTGTGTTGTTGAAGATATCATTCTTGCAGTAGAATGCCCTTATCCCGTTGCTTGCATTTTTGACTATGTTATTATAAACCATATTTCTTCTTTCTCCGCAATAGGGAAGCTGTATGCCACAGCTGGTACTTGTATACCTGGCATCTTCAATATAGTTATCATGTATCAGGAAGTAGCCTCCGTCGTTAACATGGATCACCCAATGCCATGTAACGCTATCCGGATACCTTTTGATGGTGTTGTTGTATATCTCACCATATAAGCAGGAGGGAAATAAGTAGATGAACCCTCTCTCGCTGCTTTCGCATCTCCAGCTTCCCGTATTCAGAAATATGTATGTATAGTTGCTCTCGATTCCACGTATAAGCGCACTTCCTCCACAATTTCTCCACATCTCGTTCTCATGTATGTTAGTGTAGTTGCAGCCTACAAATATAATACTTCCATTTGTATAGTTGAGGTAATTTTTGTGGATATCGTTATAGTTGGAGTAAAAAACTGAAAGGAAATACCCTGTGTTCATCGCATTGTTTGAGGATATATCTGTATTGTTTGACTTGTATATGAGAATTGCATCTCCTGTGTTTGTAAAATTATTCCTGCTTATGTTTGTTCTTTCATTGGAGTTGCCAAAAATATCAAAAACACTATTAAGAGATAGATTGTTGTTTTTGATGTCAACATTTTCGCTATGCAGAACATACACACCAACCCCTGATTTCCAGACCTTGTTGTTTTTTATTTCCAGAGAGCTTATATTGACAAACATCATCGCAGGGCTGTTGTTGTAAAGGTCATAGCCGGTTGCGAGAATGTTCGCACCATGGATGACCCCAACAAACCCGGCATCCAGAGGGGCTGGGTAGGGATAGCCATCACCGGTCCGGCCGTTCACGAAATAGTAAACCTTTCTTCCATAAACATAGTTGTCTGTGGTTATATTTTTTTCAAACTGCGAAATCTCAGAAGGATATCCTGTGACCACATCAAAATAAATATTGTATCTGTCGTTTGAGAGGGTGTTCCTGAAGAGAGCGCCCGAGGTTGAATTCCTTTCATAAAGACCTGTTGTGTAATTCTGGATGGTGCAGTTTGCAAGCGTAAGGTTGCTGTAATTTGAAATGTACACACCGTAGCTGTCTGTGTATGTAGTGTTATCGGTTATGTTGAAGCCGTCGCAGTTTATCACAACATCATTGGCCAAAACCTCTATGCACTTGTGGTTTGAAAAGGAAATGACACCGAATATGTTCCTCTTCTGGATGTAGGAGCCTGGTTGTGTTATGTTCCTGCAGTATCCAATCCAATTAGGCGGGAGTGTCTTGGTGAGGGGAAGCCAATCCCCGGAAACCTCGCCGTTCGGGATGTAGGGAAGAAGGGTGTCGCCCACATCATCAAAATAAACATCATGAGGCGGAAGGCCTGAGCCATCATCATATCCATAGTAATCGTTCCAGTAGTTTCCTCCTCTGCATGCGCCGTTTATTATGCTCTTCACGCATTCATAAGAGGAGTTCCAGTAGTTTATGTAATTGCTGGAGAAAGAATCAGAAAGAACATTCTGGGTGTTGTTGAAAATATTATTGTATATGCTGTTGTTTGCTGTTTGGTTTAGTTTTATGCCTATGGAATTGTTCTGAAAAATGGAATGCCTTATTATGCTTCCGTACTTTCCCCTTACCGTATCGTTTACCGGGAGTGGGTCTGTTGATTTCCCTTCCTTTGCGCTTTTGAATGGAATTGGCGTAGCATTTTGCTGGGAGCCGTTAGAAGCGGCATCGTATATAAAAGCACCAAGCTGGTTGTTCGTGAATGTTGAATTCTCTATTATGTTTGCATAGGAATAGAATAGGGAAATTGCATTCCCGCTGTTTTTTATGTTTGCAAAGCGAATGGTGTTTTGATGGGTTCTGTTCAGGAGGATTCCGTTTGTTGTATTGGTTATTGTGATGTTTATTAAAGAGGCAGAGGTGTTTCTCATTATTATAATGTTGTACTGGTCGCTGTAGGAAACTGGCGTTTGCACCTGAAGAACAATTCCATTACCTGAATTTTCTATTCTGCAGTTGTAGAGGTTTATGAGATGGGAGTTGTTTACAAGGATGGCTGTGGATGCGTTGTATATAAGGTAGTTTCTGCAGTTAAAGGTTATGTTTATTCCCTCTATGTAAAAACATGTCTGTCCCTGGGCATCGAGGTTGTTGTCCAAAGTTAAGGAGAGGTTTTCTCCTCTTATCTCCTGGCATGCCGAGAGTGCATAAGTGCTGGCAAAGAGGATGAACAAGGCAAGAATGATAAGCTTTATTCTATTCATTCTACCCCAAATTATATTGTTAGTACAAATGTTTAAAAAAGTGGTGGTAAGCATTTGGAGGCTAGCAGGTAGAAGAGAAGGAGCCAGAGCAGGAGGAGAAGGAGCGCGATGAGTAGGGAGAGTGTGAGGGATTTTTCCTTCCATTTCTTCTCTCCCCGGTAGTATTCAAAAACAACGAGCGGCTGGAGCATGGCAAGAATTAAAGGCCATATTGTAACGAGGAGGGAGAAATCAAACCGGCAGAGAAGGAATTCGGGCATGGGCTTTACTATTATATCTAGATAGTAGGTTTTTGCCCGGGTGTTTTCGGCCATTATGGTTATGGGAATGCGGTATCTTCCTGGTTCTGCGTCCTTTGGTATTTCTATGCGGATGCTTAGGGAATAGGTTTCTTTTGGAAGAATTTTTTCTACTGAATATCCGCCTATCCATTCCTCGTATTTCGGAGAGGTTTCAACCGTAATGTTTGTTGCAGTTGCATTTCCGGTGTTTGTTATTGGAAGGGTTAAATTTATCTCCTGGCCCGGGTAGAGGGAGAGGGTTTCGTTTATGGATTCAAGCTCTGCTTTCAAAACTCGCGTGTAAACATTTCCCTTTGCAATGAGGGTTGTGGCGCCATCGTACTTGGCATAGCAGGTAAGGAGGTTCTCGTTTGTATCTATATCAAGGGCAAGCTCAACCGGAAAGCTTACAGAAACAGTTCCGTTTATGCAGCTGTTGTTAACCGAATCGGAAGAGAGCTGAACAGAGTAGTATTCAGAGTATGGACCTGAAATCTCGCAGGTGATGTCTGAAACTGCATAGTCTGCGCAGAGCGAAAAACCATCAGAAGCTTCGTATGGATAGACGAGCTCAAGCTGTATGAAAAGCTCTTCCGGGACTATTTTGAATGTTGGCGCTGGGGGAATGGGCGGTGGCTGAGGTTTTGGGAGGGGCTTTAAAGGCCCAGCAGGTCCAGGAGGAGGTGGAGGAACATAGCCGGAGATTGAGAAGGTTACGCAGTCGCTTCCAACCATGTTTGAGGTGTCGTTTGCGTAGAGGCAGAGGGAATGACTGCCAACAGAAAGGCCTGAGAGGATGTAGGAGGCATGGCAGTCCGGAAGGTCATGCCTCTGACTGTCCAGGATGTACCAGCAGGAATCAATGGGCTCAAACTCTATTATTGTAAAAATAAAAGGGATGTCTCCGGCTGGGTATTCTTTTGGTTCTGGGGAAATTATGCGCACATACGGAGGAAAAACCCCTCCTATCCCGTTTATCATTATCGTATAATTTCCTGTGTAGGCGCCGAGCGAGAGGGTTGCGGTCTGGTTGAACCGGACTATCTGGGTGTCTGTTGTTGTAAGCCCGTCATTCTGAACAGTCCCGACAACAAGGTAGTCAACAACAGGAATTATGTATGCTGCAAAGGAATCATCAACTGCGCCGGTTACATTAACATAAACCGTGTTTCCTACGCGGGTTGCATTCATGGTGTAGTTGCCGATAAACCATCCGCGGGATTGGGAAAGCTTCCACCTTGTGGGAGAGGAGGTGAGGGCTTTGTTGTCTGCAATTATCACGAAGGGAATGGAAGGATACCATGCCTTGAAAGAGGAGATGTCAACATCCAGATTAACGCACAGGCTGGGAGGAACAGAGGTAATCTGAACAGGCCCGTTATCTATCTCTATGTAATCGCCGTTTGTTCCATCCGCATACGCGAGCGCAACCCATTTGTTCTGGAGGTCGGCGGCATCTAGCGCGCATATGCGGATGTAAACATTCGGGTTTTCCATGCTGTTGTCAGCGTATGAAAAGGAAGGGTCATCATAGACAGGGGAGTAGATGCTCCCATTCTCAAGAACAAGATAAACTTGGTAATACTGGGCGAAAGTGAGGCAGAGGAGCAGGAGCAAAACAAACAACCTTTTCATTCTATCACGGGTTTGCAATCCTTTTCATTATTGAATATACTTCATACAGCCAGTCGTACACAGGAAGAACATACTTGTTTTTGTTCACAAGCTCCTTGTCATTCGTCCATGGTGGAACAGAGCAGGAGGTGTTTGAAACAAAGAGCGGGTGGTCATAAACAGTTGAGCCGTTGAAATAAAGAGGAACAGGAGAGCCTCCCTGGTACACATTAACAGTTATTGAATAGTTGCCTACGTAAGCATCCACATTTTCGCCGGCGTATAGGGTGTAGAGTTTGTTGCAGGTTGGAACGATTGTGAACATTGCGTAGCCGGAGGAGTTGGAGCCGTATTCTCCTACTGAGTAGCTTTTCAGCCCTACAAGAGTGCCCGAGCTGTTCCAAACCTGGGTTGGAACAAAGGGGTTGAGGCCGTTTGTTTCTGTTATCCTAAACCTTACTCCTGTGAGGGTGTTGTTGTCGCTGTCAGTTACCCACATGGTCACATTGTACGGGTAGCCCCACATGGGGAAATAGTATGTCTCGTTGTCATCTATCTTTACATGCAAAATCCTCCTCGGAACAACGTTTATCGTGCCGGTTGCGTTGTTGTTTCCTTCCCCGCACTCGCTGATCACATCCGTTGTGTCCACAAAGGTTGTGAATGTATAAACCCCGCTCGAGCCGCTGGCAGTGAAGGTGTAGTTTCTCGTTGTGCTTTGGCCCGGAACAAGCGTCTCGGTTATCGTCCAGTTTGTGTAGTTGTAATATCCGCCAGGGCCGGAAACAGAAAGGTTGGTGATGAAGTCTGTTGTTATTCTTACATTTCCTATGTTTGTTATCGTTATGGTGACATTTCCGGATTCTCCATATCCGAGCGAGCCGGGCGTGGAGATGGAAACAAAAAGGTCTGCACCTATGCATATGGGATAGCCGAGTCCATCCACAACAACATAGCGGTTGTAGTGGGAGGTATCGCCTATGGGCTGGTTGAGGTTTAGCCGGGCGGGAAAGTTGGAGGAGGAGTTCACAACAACCGCATCGCTGCAAACATCCCCATAGTCATCCTCGCAAAGTGCAACGAGCATGCTCCTTCCTGTTGAGGAGTTCAACCCCCACTCGGGGTCGCTGGCGCTCTGGGTGATTGTTCCCATATCTGTTTCAAAAGTAATCGTATCTACCGTTGCATTTACCCTTGCGATGCTCTCATCAAAAACCCTTGTGACAGAATAGCCGCCTTTCAGCCAGCCGTTTGAGTAGTTCACCCTTGCAAACTCAGGGTTTGAGCCGTCCACGCTGGAAGAATAGAGAATGTGAATCCTTCCCGGAAATGCAGAGACATAAACGCGCGGAGTTCTGGTTGCATCCTGAAACTGGGAGAACGCAAACTGGTCAACAGGAGTGCGGTTGCAGGTTGAGTTGACAGTTTGGGAGGTGTAAACAAGCGTGGAGGTTGCGCCCGCGCTTAGGTTTTTGCTTATGGTGATGTAAACAGGGGTGCCGGAAACATTTGCCGAGTAAACAGCACCAGCATAGCCGTTTCCATCGCAGAGCATGAGGGCAAAATCAGGGTTGGTTCCGAATGTATCCGCGTATACTTTCTGTGCAACGGATGAGGTTACATTGTAAACGGTGTTTGCATTGTTTACAATATTTCCGTAGGCAGAGAAAAGTAGCGAGAACAAAAACAAAAGCAAAATCAACCTTTTCATCATTAGGAATTTAAAGGGAAAGTTTATAAAAATTGGTTTTCGCAAAAACCAAGAAAATCCAGAATAAAAACCAAAAACAAAAAAGAAAAGAAAAAGGAATTAGCCCTTTGAAAGGTCGTACAGCGCCTTTATTGCAACAACAGCCGCAGCCGGTGCTGTAAGAACAATGATGTTCGTTAGTATCTGGGTCACTGCTTGGCCAAGGAAGTTTACGCCGAGCTGTACGCCGAGCGTTGTAAACACTGAGGCAAGGCTTGATGCCGAAATCATGAACGCTATGGCCGCAACAAGGAACAGAAGAACCTCCTTGTCTTTTATGTTCATAAGCCCGACAAAGATACCTATCAAACCAAGCAGCAGGCTAACCAACACAACAAGGTTTGCTGAAAGAGTAACCACCCCTGCAAGGATTGCTATCACTAATCCCACAATATACGCTAAGGGTCCAAAAGACTCTATTTTTTTCATCATATTTTTCCCCCCATTTACGGGAAGGATAGAAAAGAAATGGATTTAAATCTTTCGCTTACCTTGCTCCTCCCCCGCCTCCCCCAAAACCGCCACCAAATCCACCTATACTTCCGTATCCACCGGAAGAGCGTGAGGGTGGGGAGTAGGAAGGGGTAAAGGAGCTTCTCATCACGCTGAAATAAACCGGTTGATAGTAGAGAGGATAGAGCCTGCTGGAGCGCATCTCTTTTGCCGGAACAACAACCTTCATTGCTTTAAGGGTTTCTTCCGCAACACCGAAAGCAACAGCATAGCTCATGTAATAGTCCCAGAGCCTTACTGAGGAAGGAGGACGCTCTTTAAGAAGGGTGAAATCGCTAAGGTATTTCCTGAAATTGCTCCATTTCAAATTGAGGAGCCTTCCTTCTTTCGTCCACCTTGCAAACCATATCTTCTTTATTTTTGCAATTCCGGAGAGGATGGAGGAAACAACGAAACCAAACACTGCGCCGAATGAAAGAAACATTGAGGCATCAAAAGCGAACGGGCTTATGGCAACCAGGAAGGATGAACCAAAAAATATGAGCACATCCATCAGAATAAATGCGCCAAAAACCCATTTTGCAACCTCATACCCTTTATACTCAATATATTTATCAACGTCCGCGCTTTTCTTCACTTTGCGCTCCCAATCGTTGAACCAGGTGTAAAACCCATAGGAAGAAGAAACCTCGCTCTTAAATTTTTTCATGCTCAGCTTCCCTTTTTCCATTTTTGAATTTATGTAATCAAGAAGGTCTTTTTCGTATTCTTTAAGCTCGCCCTTTCCCCTGCCGGGAACAAGGATGATGTCGTTTTTTGCCTTGTCTTCCAATATATCAAAATAGCCCTTGTAAACAAGTTGCATTAGGGTTGCTGGCAGGGCGTTTTGGGAGAATTCGCCTTCTATGAAAAACGGCGCTTCTGCCGGGGTGTTTTGGGATGGAGGCTCCCGCTCATACTCCCCAAAATATCCAACCTCTTTGGGGAGATATTCCCTTCCAAAAACATAATAGATGGTTGGAAAGGCGAGCAATGGAACAAGCACAAGGGAGAGGGAAAATAGGAATATAACGCATGTAAGTGACTTCCAGAATTTCTGCTCCTCCAACTGCTTCTCTTCTATTTTTATTATATCGGATTTTGAATGCTTATCATCCCGGTAGTATACGTTGCTGTCCTGATTTTCGAACCATTCGAGTGGCATGAGGAGGTTTATCTCCAAGTAGCTCTGAGAGGGCTGGCGCGCTGAGATCAGTATGGTGTTTCCTTGCGAGGAGCTCTGAAAATCAGAGAATGAATGGATGAAGTATGTTGTCTCTTTGACATCACCGGGGAGGATTATTTTTATTTTAAGAGGAACGGGTTTTTCCCACCACTCGCCCCAGAGTTTGTAGTAGAACTGGGCGGTATCGTTGTAAAGTTTTATTGCGTAGATGGTGTAATCAAAAACAGCGGTGACCGTGTTGTCGCATCCGCCGGAATGGAGCGAGAGGATGAGCTCTCTTGCACCGGAAACAGAAACCTCGGGCTCATCTATCTGGAAGGTGCATTCTGCGTTTTCGCAGTATCCGGTTGCGTCTGTAATTATGAGGTCTGTTGGTTTTTCAAGATAAAGCTCGTGAAAACACCCATCAAGGGAGTATGTTATCCTTTCATTTACATGCACCACTCCATCGCTGTTTATGGTGTAGGTGAGCTCTGCGTTTGTGAGGGAGTAGTCCTTTGCAAAAGCAACCGCAAAAACAAAAAACAAAATAAAAACCGCCTTTTTCAAATCCATCACCAATCATGGAACGGTTGAAATGCTCCTTCCTATGTTCAGGAGCACAATGTTTATGTTCTGCATGCCGGTGGAAAATGCGGAGTGGGTTGCAGGGTCCATGTCCGGGTCTGATGGCTGCGGCTCCTCAAGAAGCTCATCGTATGTGAACGTAACATTGGCAACATTCACATAGTTGTAGAAAACCTTTATAGTGAAATTCGCGTTGTTGTTGTAGCGCGTCGGGATGATGGTGAATTCTTCGGATGTGGAAAAGGTCGCGTTGTTTGAGTAGAATATTTTTTCTGGCTGGAGCGGAGCGATAACTATGTATCCGTCCTCATCGTTTATTTTGAGCTCCCCTTCCACAACATTCCCCCCATCATAGAGGGTGATGTTTATCTTGTTCGGCGCTCCTACTTTTAATGTGCTCGTGTTCGCATAGCCGGAAGTGGTCGCGTTCAGGTAGTGAGCCTTTGTCTTCTGCTGGGCCACCCATTTTGTTGCTGTGGAAGCGAGCGCATTCATGTTTTGCACAGAGCTCTTCACCTGGCTTGAGTAATCGCTGTTTATGAGGGAGGAGCGGTAGCGGGTTGTTATGGAAGAGTAGTCGGCGATGGTTAGGTTTTTGGTGCAGTAGGGGTCAACGGAGAGAATGTAGATTTTATAGTTGTATGAGTCTGGGATGTTGTACCGGGTAGGTGCAACCGCGTACCTAACCTCTCCTGTTGAGTTTGTTTTCATCGCAGAAACCTCCTCATATTTTTTGCCCGTGATGAGTATCGGAAGAAGGATGTTTCTTCCGTTTTCTTCAACAATATAAACGGTCGCATTCTGAGCGACCGAGAGATTTTTGTACCTCACAACAGCGCGGAGGTCATAGACATTTGCGGTGCTGGGAAAAACAGTTGTCTGCACCCCATCTATGTAAACCGTTATGTTGCATTCCTCCGGATAGATGTAGAATGAATAAACCTCCTTTGAGGGAACAAGGTATTCAAACTCAAAAACACTGCCATTGTAGCCGGTTCCGTTTGAGATGTTGCATATGAAAATCGGTTCTACTACTGTGCCGTTGCTGAACTTCAAAACCTTCATCTGAAAATCCTGCGAGAGGTTTATGTAGACGCAGGGAAGGGAAACGGCCTGTATCTCGCAGGTTGTGTAAACGCACGGATTGCAAAGGGTTGCGTTTGGGCTGTCACCTATAAGCGAGAAGTCCCAGCCGTTGAAAACGGTAAAATTCCAGAACATTCCGTACGCTTGAAAATCGCCAGGAACCGGGGTTTGCAGGTAGGTAAGCCCGGGCTTTTCTGTGAGCCTTGTAACTATGAGAGGCATGTTGTAATAGCTGCCCTCAGGCCAGGCGGTGTATATGCCGGAGTTTTGGATGTTTATATCATAAATAGAAAGGTCAGGGTTTGGAACTGCTGAGTGGTTCATCCATCCAACTATCCCGGCCCATCTGCTCGTAGGGGATTCGGTTACGTTAAGGTCAACCTGAGTGACATTCCCTCCCTCAGTTGTAACGCTTTCGGAAAAGATCACCGGGAAGAGAAGCACCATGATGAGGAAATGCCTTTTCATCGTTAGGGATTCCATGGAAAGATTTATATTTGTTTTTCACTCGTTCACTCGAACGATTCGAAAACCAAGTCTGAGAAGGCATACATCGGTTTATCCTCCTGGAAAAGCCTGAGCACATCCTCCCCTATGAACATCGCTCCGTTTTCAGGATTTATGACATACCTTAAACCCTGCCACACAAACCCGACATAGAAATTTTCTTTTTCCGTGCAATAGATAAGCACCTCTTTTCCATCCAACGCGCGAAGAAGGGAGGCAAGAAGAATTGCCTGGCTGTAAACATCACCTGCCTTTAACCTATCCAGCTCCTCAAAACTCAGCCAGAATTTTATGGGCATGCGTATGTTCTCTATGCTTTTTATGTACTCTATTGCTTTCTGCATCGCGGAGAAAAAGTCCTTCTCCGGGTCGTAGGAGGGAAAGTTGGAAAGAATCTCCGCTTTCTTTTTCTGGACAAAATCGTTGTACGGGGAAACCATCGCCCGGATTTCTGTCACGGTCTTGTCCTCGCTTTTTTCTATGAGCTCCTTGTAGCGCATTACTATTAACTTATAGAGCTCGCATTCCTTATAAGTTTCCGGCATGGGGGATCTGATTGGAATTTTATGGGAATATTTATAAATTTTTCTATTAAGTTTTCTAGTAAGAGAAGCGGATGGGTTTAAATTATTTTTGTTATAAAATTTAACATCAGGTGGAATTATGGCTGATAAGGATTTGCAGAAGCTTATAGGAGAAGAGCTTAAGGATGAGATATACAGGATAACAGAGCTCGCGATCGCCGAAAAGTTCAAGGAGTACGAAAAAAGGATAAGCGACCTCGAGATGCTCAAGGCAGAGCTCATAGAAACCCAGAACGAACTAAAAGCAGACATGGCTGAACTAAAGAGGCTCATGGATAAGCAGAAAGCAGGTTCGGCAGAACAGCTTGTGGAGATAAACAAAAGGCTCGCAGAAATAAACGGCCAGCTGAAAAGCGTGAGCAAAATAATAAGCGAAAAGCTTGAGAAAAAGAGGGGCAAAAAATAGGAATGAGGGGGAGACATGGGCGAAAAGAAGGAAAAGGAGATACAACAACTTAAGGAAGAATTGGAAAAGGTAAAGCAGGAGCTCATTGAAATAAAAAGGGCTGTGGAAATTCTGAAAGAAAAGCATTGGAGATAGTTTATTTTAGGTTGATTTTAGGTTGTTATCTTAGAGTTCCTTTGCATCCTCTTCTATGGCCGCGAGCGTCTGCTGGATTTCGTCAAGCCTGCTGCTCAGCCTTTGTATGTCTTTTTCATATGTCAGAAGCTGGAATGCATCCGGGCTTACTAGTTCGGAATACTTTGCCTGCATCTCATGAAGCCTTGCCCTCATTAGAGAAACCTCGTAAGAGAGGTCGTTCATCATCCTCTCATGCTTTGAGACATCTTCCTCTATGTTTTTGAGAAGCTTGTAAACAACGGGTGCCCTCACGGATTTCATCTGCTCGCTTATTTCCTTAACCTCCTCCCTTGTTTTTGTGAGAAGGTCGAACATCAAACTTTTTGACTTGTCGAATGCATCAAACTTTGCACTCATCGCGCGCACGCTTCTCTCTATGTCCTTCGCGTATTCAAAAAACGCCTCTATCTTCTGTATCCTTCTCTCCAACTCCCCTGTTTTTGTTGCTATCCCGGTTGTTGTTTCGCTGAGCTCTTTCTTGAAAGACTGCAAACTACCAACAATAAATTTCATCTCTTCAAGCTTATCCTTTATGTTTCTCATGTCAGAATCAAGCCTTTTTGCCTCATCCGAAAGCTGGGCGTTGAATGCCTCCAGCCTCATCACGCTTTCCTCAAAGGCGGTTAGCCTTTTTGCTATCTGGCTGAGCTGGGCGATATCGGCCTCAAGCTCAGAAAGCCTTCCCTCCATTTCCCCCTGCCTGTCCCCTGAAGCCTCGAACATCTTGTTGATCTTTGAGAATTCATCGGCAAAGGAATTTAGCTTTCCATCAAACTCCTTGAACTCCGCGCTTATTTCCAACTGCTTATCCTCAAGCCTCTTCAACCTAACCGATACCTGGCCAACATCTCCGTATTCTGCAAGAAGATTGTTAAAGTCTTCCCTTAGTTTTATCAGCCTTTTTTCGAGCTGCTCCATCTCGTTTACCGGCGCAGCTATCTTTTTAGTCGCTCCCTCTATTTCAGATATTTTGTAGATCGCGTATCCAACCCCAATGACTGCAATAGATGCCAAAATAAGCTCTATCATAAAGCTCCCTCCTTTTTCATGTAAAGATAATTTTTTATTTCAGCAACCTCATCTATTTTAGCCTTCTCATCGAGCTCCCTCCTCAGTTCCAGAATCGTGGACTTAAGGTTTGCATATTCAATGCCGAGCGTTTTCAGCTTTCCGATCAGTTCATCGTGCTTGCTCGCCTGTTGCTTTTTTGCATTATCGACCTCTTCGGAGAGCTTTGAAAGCTCCCTGAAAATAAGCTCCTGCTTTTCATCAAGCGCCTCTATCCTCTTCTCGCAGCTCGCTATCCTGTCCAAAAGAAGCTCCACTGTTGCTTTTAAGCTAAGGAGAGGATCTTCGTACTTGGACTTCTTTGAAGATGAAAACAAATCAGCCATGCGCTCACCCATCTTATGTTATGTGTAGAAAAGTATTAAAACATATGTCTATTCGACAGAGATTCCTATAGCAGCCAAAGCCCTGCTCGCGCGTTCAAAAAACCTTGTATGGTAGAGGGAATAACGCTTTTTTACCACTTCCATTAGCTCTTTCTTTTCTATTTTTCCATTGCTGCAGAGAGAGCATGCCTCTTCAAGAACCTTTACAAGCGTGTCGGTGGGTGGGATGAAATATTTTTCAGCAACAGCCTTTCTCACCCTTGCCCGAACTATAGGCCCTATTTTTTTCTGCACAACAGAACTGAAACCCTCTATTATCCCATCCAGCTCAGAGCTGCTCAAAAACCTTTTTCCCCTCTCTTGAAGCCTATGGAAAACCAAATTCTCTACCCTCTTCGCGAAATGGATTATCCTCACTTCAACCCCATCCTCCTGAAGCCTTTTGAGGATGCGCTTCCTAATGATGGTGTTGTGAAGATAGTGGGGGTTATAACCGGCTGATACTGAAAGGGAAAGGAACTCTCCGCGCGAGATTTCTCCATCATTGTAATACCTGGATATATGAGATTTTAGGAGGAGCAAAAAATTGTGATAGGTGGTCGGTTTTTCAAACATTTTCCTTCTTATATCATCAAAAACAGGGCAAACCATGCTTCTCATAATCTCCATGCATTCCTCCTTTGGCTTTAGAAGAAAGAGGTTGTTTTTTTGAAAATAAAAGTAGCGCACCCAGTAAGGAAGATGGAGATTGTTCGGGGAAAAACGCCTTTTTTCTCCGTATTTTTCTTTTATTCTTTCATAAAGATACTCATACAACCGGGCTACCTCATTGTCAGGAAGAGGGGGGAAAAGTCCGACGGCCTTTGCTTTTTCATACCATTCCTGTCTTCCAAGGCGATAAACCTCATCTACTTCCTTTTCGCTAAGCTTATCGATCTGCACATCGTATTTATCATTCCCGGCTGTTTTCAAAAGGATGGCAATCACCCTGCTCATCGGTCTTCTGTCAAATTCGTATGAAGAATAATAAGGTACTACCCGTCCTTTTATTTCTTGACCCATCAATCCCCCTCTTTACTCCCTCTTAACTTTCTTTAATTTGTATTAGAAAGTGTTTAAAAATCTTTTAGGGAAAAGAAACATTTAAATTAACAACGGAAGAAAATAATTTGCAGTAAGGGGGAGGCCATGGAAATAATAATCAAAACAACTGAAAGCGGAAAGACAATAGAGAAGGATGCAAAATTGTTCGGTGAGGTTGTTGAGAGGGTCGCGAAGGATTTTGGGGCAACAAAGATAATCATAGAAGGGAAAACTATCGTGGAGTATGGACTGGAAGACACGCGAATGATAAAGGACCTTGCGAGGAAGATAAAGACGCTCTCGGCAGAGCTCAAGGGAAAGATCCCTCCGAAGGATTGCAGCTGCGAGGAGATAAGGGTTTTTTTCAACAAGGTAAGGGAGATCGCGGATGACCCGATAGGAGTGTATGTCTTTCTGAAAAGGTTAAAACAAAGGGTTGAGATAGGGAATTGCTCCTGCAAAGGATGGATTATAGATGAGCTCATCAATCCGGCCATGCAAAGGCTTGAGGAAACGGACATAGTAAGAAAGGTCCAGAAAAATCTCGTTGGGTATAGGACAGGCGACAGGGACATATACATGCATATTTTTTCGCCAACCGAGAGGCCTTCGTTTTCCCTTACGAGGTTCAGGACAACCTTTCCGGCAAACGGAAAGCTTGTGGATGAGTATGAGTTGAAGGATGGAGCAAAGGTAAGGATATTCAAACTGGATAATGAGATAAAGTACTATTACCATCTTACGCCACCTGAAATAACGCTAGGCGATATGGAGCACAGAATCGTGAGCGAAATAAGAGAGGAGGTTATAAAAGACCCGAAAGCCGAGATGCTGGACAGCGCAGAGGCAAGGGAGGCAATATACGAATATGTTAGGGATAAGGCAATAGCGAAAATAGAGGAGCTCAAGCTTAATCTAAAGGTTGAGGATGCAGACAAACTCGCGAGCATAGTAACAAGGGCAACCATCGGTTTTGGTGTGATTGAATCCATTCTCCACGACCCTTATGTTCAGGATGTAAACATAAACCCAGGAGAAAGAAGCATAGCAATTTTTCATGAAAAATGGGAGGAATGCAACAGCAACATCATCCCGAATGTTGAGGAGGTTGTGAACTGGGCAACGAAACTTAAGCTGGAAGGCGGAAGGCCTCTTGACCAGGCCAACCCTGTGTTGGACACTACGATAAACATACCGGGCATGAGCGCAAGGATTGCGTCTGTGCATAAACCACTCAGTACTGGCGGGCTCGCGTTTGCAATAAGAAAGCACAGGGAGAAGCCGTGGACATTCCCGCTCTTTATAAGAGAGGGGATGATGAATGAAATGGCAGCCGGGCTTCTCAGCTTTGCGATAGATAATGGGAGGTGCATCCTTTTTGGCGGGTCGAGGAGCGCCGGAAAAACATCCCTTCTCGGAGCCTCTCTTCTGGAGATAATGAAAAAATACAGGATAGTTACGATAGAGGATACGCTTGAGCTTCCGGTAAAAACTATGGAGGAGCTTGGGTATGACATCCTTTCTCTGAAGGTAAAGAGCGCGCTGAGCATTGAGGGAAGCGAGATGAGCGCTGAGGATGGGATAAAGGCTGCGCTAAGGCTAGGGGATTCGTGCCTGATCGTAGGAGAGGTAAGAAGTAAGGAGGCGAAAGCCCTTTTCGAAGCCATGAGGGTTGGCGCACTTGCTAATGTTGTTGCCGGAACGATACACGGTGAAAGCCCTTATGGGATATTCGATAGGGTTGTGAATGACCTGGAAGTGCCGCCGGCATCCTTCAAGGCAATAGACCTCATCGTGATTGCCAATCCCATAAAAACCCCGGACGGACTGGAAAAATTGAGGAGGGTAACGAGGATAACTGAGGTGAGGAAGCATTGGAAAGATGACCCAATAGAGGAGATGGGTTTTGTTGATCTAATGGTTTATGATGCAAACAAGGACACGCTCGTTCCAACGGATGCCCTGCTGAATGGAGAGAGCGAGATCTTGAAAGCCATAGGTGAAAGGGTTGCCGGATGGGGCGACTACTCAAAAATAATGGAAAACATAAAGCTTAGGGCAAAGATGAAAAGAGCGCTCGTTGATTTTGCAAAAAGCTATAACAATGAAAAAATCCTTGAGGCGCCTTTTGTTGTAGCGAGCAACTCGGCCCTGCACATGATAATGGAGGCGGAAAGGAAAGAGTACGGGAACGTTGATTCTACAAGGGTTTTTGAAAAATGGAAGGCATGGTGCCTTGAGGAAATGAAGAGGGTGTACTGATGGATGTGTTCTATGCTCTCGGAGAAAGGCTTCCCCCAACGCTCACTATATTTGAAGAAAACATAGAAAAAGAGTGCAGGATAATCGGGAAAAAACCAAAGGCGGTTGTGAACGCAGCGGTTCTTTTCGCGATTTTTTCTTTTGTTGTTTCATTCCCGGTTTTTCTTCTTCTTGGGTTTCCGCTTCTTTCAGTCCTCATCGCTATCTTTGGCTTTTACTACAAATACAACCAAGTAAATGTTGAAGCAACCCAGGCAATCATGGAGGCTCAGAACGAGATTATTTTCGCATCCCTCTTACTCGCGATATACATAAGGATAAACAGGAATCTTGAAGGCGCGATTAAGTTCGCTGGAAGGAGCGCGAAGGGAATCGTTGGGGATATAATGAGGAGGGTGAGTTGGTCCGTTGAGATGAGAGAGGAGAGTAATGTTGAGAAGGCTCTGGATAAACACGCACCCATCCTAAGGGAGTTGGACGATACATTCATAAAAGTCCTTGAACTGCTAAAGATGAGCATAAGCGAGAAACAGAGCGCAAGGTTTGAGGATATAATAGATAAGGCCCTTTCCCTCCAGCTTGCCTCAACAAACGAAAAGATGCAGAGGTATGTTGAAGCAATATCCAATCCCGTCAAGCTCATATTCTCATTCCTCATGCTTTTTCCGATGATGCTTCTGATAATGATTCCTATTGTTGGGATATTCCTCGGAAGCGAAATCCCGCCCTCCCTTCTTTTCATAGTATTTGACATAGCAATACCGCTCGTTGCATACTACTATGTTACGACCATTCTCGCAAAAAGGCCCGGAACCCTTGCTGTCCACATAACACCAGAGATAAGAGAAAAATACGGTGGGATTAGGATTGGGGAGAGTGTTTTCAGCCCGATCGTTGCCGTTGCAATATTCCTCGCCATCTCCATTCCTTTTCTGGGCATCCTTGCGCTGAACTTTGGCCTTTTTGAGAGTGCTGCGCTTGTGTACATAGCGGCAATAGCGGTTGGAATATATCATTTCGGTAGATCGTATGGGTTGATGGATAGAAGGAGTAAAATTTCTGAGATGGATAAGGACTTCAGGGCAAGCCTGAAGGAGCTGGCCGTTGTGCTAAGGCAGAACATTCCGATAGAGAATGCAATCGCGATGATGGTGGAGGAGGGAAGGAAGATAGGGACGCTGAGAAAAGGTGCTGTTGACCTATGGGGGAAAATCCTCGAGAAGATAAAGATTGAAGGGAAAACTTTGAAAGGCGCGATATTCGGAAGGGATGGGGTAATAAAAGAATACCCGAGCGTTATGATATCGGACATTCTGTATGTGATTTCAGAAAGCGCTGAGAAAGGACCAAGGCAAACTGCGGTATCAACAATAAAAGCTGCAGAATATCTGGACAGAACTTTTGAGATAAACGCCAGAATAAACGAGATGCTTTCAGAGATAACGAACACAGTTTCCATGATGAGCAAATTCATCATGCCGCTGGTTGGGGGGGTTGCCGTTGCCTTCGGAGACCTCATCGCAAAATTCATAATTGTTATGAGCAAGAAGGTGCATGGCGCAGAGGGTTTTGGAATTTTCTCATTTGGAGGAGGGGCTGTTTTCTCATCGGTGGATATGCAGTTAATAATTGGGACTTATGTTCTTGAGATGCTTGTGATACTAGGGATGTTTGAGAATGGTATAAAGCAAGGATACGATGAGGTAGGGAGGGACTACACCATCGCCAAAAACATTTTCATAGGGTTTACTGTTTACATTATATCGCTTATTGCGTCCTGGGCATTGCTGAACTTCCTTATTTCTGGGATTGCGATATAATCAAGGAAATCGATGAATAAGATGTAGATAGAAAAACTTAAAATATTGCTTAAGCATAAATAACATGTGAGTGCGTATAAGACATTAAAAAGATGGGCAAACGTTGCAATAGTTTCAGCCACCATATGCCTTATTAGTTGTAATCGCGTGTTCACAAAACATAAAGATTTGGGTGAAAATATGCCGACTGCTCAGGAAGTGAGAAAAGAAAGGGGGTTTGATTCGACTTTGGTTCCGGTCAAACTAAACGAAGAAAAGCGAGCGAAGATACAAAATTATGTAAATTATGCAAAAAAGAATGGTTATGTAGACGTGCCAAGCCAAGAAAAAGAGTTAGTGCGCTATATTGAACTTGCACTAGAAAAAAATGGATACTGGGCTTATCATCTTGACGGTGGTAGGATGATAACGATCGTAGTCATGGCGCATATTCACTAAATCATTTCACAATCTTTACACCGATTTTTTCAGCTTCCTCTAGGATCTTAGTCATTGATTCTCTGTCGTCTCTGAGACTATAAATTTTTAAAAGACCGATGTAAGGGGTTTTGATGTATGGGTTCATCTCTTTAAGCTTAATGTAAACTTCCTCGGATTCGTCATACTTTCCAATACAAAAAAGCAGCGCGCCCCTTAAGGAAAGAGTTAACTCATCTTCTCTTTTTACTTTATCTAAATAATCTAAAGCCATTTTTTCATTTTCTTTATCCACCCAAGCAAGCCAGGCGAGAGCAAAATAAACATAATCCGGGGTATAGCCGTAGGTTAAAGCTTCTTCTAGCCATTCTCTGTATGATGGCTAGAAACACCAAATTCAGCCAAGTAGATTCCTTTCACCTGCGAATCATTTGAGGAAACGAAGTAAGAACCAAGTAGCGAGTAACCTTTGAATGATGCATCAAGATGGCTTGAAACAACTTCATCTAGATTTCCTTTATAGTACCCAAAAATTTTCTCTGCGCCATCCAGAACGTAATAACCTTCCCCGTCCTTTACAACGCAAAATGAATGACCCTTTACATCCAGAGCATTTTCGTTTTCTATGAGTATCTTAGCGCGTAAAGAGATTATCTGAACTGGGATACCAAGCTGTCTCCCAACGCTATAAATTAAAGTTGAAAATTCATTACATTCTCCTTCTTTCTGATCCAGAAATTCCTGAACTGTTAAGGGAATAGCAACAGAACCATATCTAAGGCCCAGTACGCCATCATTTTTACAGAAAGTATAGATTACTTTCAATTTTTCATCCAAGCTTTCTCCTTTGCATTCCTTTTTTATCTCATCCATCGTATTTGCTGGGATAACGAGGAGCCAGTCGGTTTCTGGTTTTCTTTCTATTTCTTTATCCGTGCTCATTTCGCCACCAAGATTTAAACCAAAATGCTGTCTGTAAATGCCACTGATTTCAAGTACTTTGCTTTCACTTAGATTTATTATTTCGTTTGCGATATGTGGTGCAGCACTCATGATTCCGATCAACAAAATAATGTTGCCTCTTTCAATTTCAGTTACTAGTTTTTCTGGGTTCTTAAGGGCTTCTAAAGCAAGCTGTTTTTCTTTTTCGATGGAAGTAGAAGCCATAGGAATTTCTTCAGTAGAGCTTATTTGAATAGTCTCAGATAGTGGAAACTTTTCTATTTTACTTCGTATCTCTTCCTTATGTTTTTCTATTTCTTCTACTAATTTTTGCATAATTTTTATTGAGGAATCATGGATTTAAAATGATATGCTCTTATATGTAGTTATGGCAAAAAAAGGAGGGGGGGAGGCGCTTTTCATCGAAGCCATAGCGGTAATTGCGGTACTCATTCTCGTTTTTGTTGTTGTCGCGAAAGCCAGCGTGCTCCTGCAAAAAACAGAGTATGTAAACACAAACGATGTGCTGAGGATTGCGAAAGAGTGCGACGGGGAATGGAAGGAATGCTATGTTGGGAGAATTGGGAGTGTGAATGCAACTGTTCTGGAGCAGAATGGAATAATCATAAAGTACTGGGAGGAAGGGGCGACGAATATAAAAATCGCTAGGGAGAACGGAACAGCAGTGGTTTTTGCGTGGAAGGCGAATGTGTAGCCATGATTACTAAGAGGGGGGGTTAGTAACTAAGAGGGGGGGTTAGTAAAGTTTAAAAATCCATGCTTACAGTGTGATAACATGCTATTCGATCTAAAGCCGAAAGAAAAGGCAAAGGATTTCTTCAACTACAAGGATGAACTTTCTACATTGATAAAGTATCTGAGGGACAGCACCACACGTATTATTGTAATAAGAGGGCTAAGAAGAACTGGAAAAAGCAGTCTCCTTAGGGTTGCGCTAAATAAAACCGGTTCAAAATACATTCTAATAGATAGTAGAGAATTACCTTCTCTTAGTAGGCGGGCATTTGAATCAAGACTTTTTGAAAAGCTGAGAGGGTTGCGCGGAATTTCAACAAAAATATTGGAGAGAATAGAAAGTGTGGAGGTTGGGGTGCGAATCTCAGTAAAAAGCAGAGAAAACATATGGGATTTATTAAAAAAGATCAAACCCGTCATTGCAATAGATGAGGCACAGATGTTGATCGGAAGCGGTGTGGATGCTTTTCTAGCCGCTGCGTTCGATAATACAGAATGTAAAATAGTTCTTACCGGTTCTGAAGTAGGTGTGATGGAATCCTTCCTTGGAAAGGGAAACCCTAAGGCGCCTTTGTTTGGTAGGGCATACGCAGAGGTTAAAACATATCCTCTTAGTTATGAAAAGAGCAAAGAATTTCTCAGGGCCGGGTTCAAAGAAGCCGGTAAAAAAATTAATGAAGAAGAAATAGAGGAGGCAGTCAGACAACTGGATGGTATTATCGGTTGGCTTACTTTATTTGGCAACCTATCCCTTTTAACAAACCCAACCCAAGCCCTTAAGCGTGCTGAGGAGGAGGGAAAGGCCCTTGCTTATTCTGAACTTCAATCTTTTTTGGAGAAAAGAGTTCAAGCAAAAGGAAGGTACTTAGCACTACTAAGGGTGCTCGCACAAAAGGATGCATCATGGAGCATGCTAAAACGCTTGGTGGAGAGAGAACTGGATGAAGAGATATCAGATGCACAGTTCACGGATTATCTTCGCGGACTTATGAACTATGGGTTCATTGTTGAGAAAGAAAAATTGTACACCATACCCGACCCGTTGCTTAAAAAAGCCCTTATAACAGATGGGTATAGGGCGGGTTTTGGCAGATAGTGGACAAATCTTTTGGTCCTTGTGAAACAAAAGCAAAATGAATATAAACTTTACAAGAGAAATGAAAGCATGGAGATTGCATTAAGAAGCGTTGTCTACATAGCGATTGCCTTCATAAGCCTAGCGGCCCTTCTGCTCATTATACCGAAAATAATAAAATCCGGAGAGGAGCAGTACTGCGAGGCGTCTTCCTTTGCTGCGCTATTCGGGGGGGAAACATCCTGCCCACCAAAGGATGGGAGTATAAAGGTTAACGGCGAGGGGGATGTTGTTGCGATGGCGATAAGTTGCAACTCAAAAGAGGAGGGGCTTTGTTTTGTAGCGTACAAAGAAGGCGGGTTCAGCGAGAACGCTCTCCTCTCTGCCCTTGAAAGTGCAGGCCTGAAGTTTCAAGTGAATGTTACAAACGTGGATGGAAAAAGCGTAATAAAAGTAGAAAAAACAAAAGGAGGGGTGAGCATAATTGGCTGAGCTTGCTTTTGAGAGCATCATAAGACTTGCGATAGCGCTCATAGTACTTGCGATCATAATAGGGGTGATAAACACCCTTTTTTCAAAGATCTCATTTGAGCAGTTTGAGCAGAACAAAACAGAGGAAGGGGTGGAGATAATACACGGAAGCATAAGCGAAGAGGGGCTTGCGGGCTTGATGCAGAACTGCTACAAAAGATGGCACCAGCAGATACCGGAGAAACAGGTTGAGGATTGCTATGTCGTCGTCGGTGCTGATATAAATGATATCAAAAGAGCAGCCGGAAAACTCAATTTTACAGAGGTTGAGAGCGGCATAGGTGGAACGGTTGTGATAGGGTACCGGGTGAGCGATGATACTGTTGTTATAAGGTGAACAGGGATGGAGATTGCCTATGAGCAGATTGCGTTGATTTTTTTTACCATCGTACTTCTTCTTATCGGTGTTACGATAGTTGAAAAGGTTTCCGGTGGCGTAAAGATCGATAGCAAAGCCAACGGAGGAGGGATGTGTTATTTTGCAGCCGTTGGTGCCGGCGAAATTAAGTCGATAGAAAAAAGCGAAGAGGAGTGCGTATACAATACGACCTCAAAGGGGTTTAGCATATTCGATTTTGAAAACGCAGTTGTGATGGAAAGGTGCGAACCCGTCAAAGGGTTAGTTGTGATGGAAAAGAACGCCTTTGCATACGGCGAGAACATAACGATAAGAAAAACATCCGACGGGCTCGCCATCTGCTCCCGGAAATAGCGAAAACAAAAGATCAAGAATTTAGTAAGATTTAAATAGTATATTGGTATAAAATACAAACCAAAAATAAAAATAGATAAGACAAAGATAAAAATTAAAGGCAAAAGAAAAGGAAGGTGTTCGTATGGGATTAAGACCGGCAAGAACAATACGGGATCCAGATAAAGTGCCATGGACCAGACATAGTAAGGTAAAAAAGAAGAATTTCATAAAGGCCATTCCGCATCAGGATATACATACATTCGTGATGGGAAAGAGACAGAGCGATTTCAATGTTCAAGTGGACCTTGTTGCAGAGGATAGTTATTACCACAGGGACAACGCGCTGGAGGCAGCAAGAAAAAGCTCAAACGGCTATCTTGAAAAAAAGATTCCTGAGAAGTATTTTTTTAGGGTAAGGCCATTCCCACACCATATAATAAGGGAGAATAAGATGGTTGCTGGGGCTGGTGCTGACAGAATTCAGCAGGGTATGAGGAATTCTTTCGGAAGGCCGGTGGATAAAGCGGCGCTGGTGAAAAAAGGCCAAGCGGTAATCACCGTTTATTCTTACAAGGAAAATGTTCCGCTCATAAAGGAGGCATTAAAAAGGGCGAGCAGAAAGCTCAGCGGAAGGTTCAAAATAGTTGTAAAGGAGGGTGGTAATTTTGCCATCTGATGATGCACTGATAAGCACGGAAATGGATAAAATAGTAAAGATACTGTCAAGAAAAAGAAGGGTTGAGATTGACGAGCTAGCATCTGAAGCAGGAGTAGATAAGAGAACTCTGAAAAAATGGGTGCATGTTCTTGAAGAGGAAGGGTTTGTTAAGCTTGAATACAAACTTACAAAGGTTTATGTTATATGGCTTCTTGAAACAGGTGAGGCTGAAGAAGAGGTAAAAGGAAGGAGAGAAGAAGAGAGGGTTATTGTCCCAAAAGAAGAAATTATCAGCGGAATTGAAAAGCCAGTGGAAGAGGAAAAAGAAGAAAAGTTTGAGAGGGTTGAGCCGGTAAAGATTGTAATACCAAAGGAAGAAGAACCGAAAAAAATAGTTGTTGAGCCGGAGGTTCCTCCTGAGAAGGAAAAACCGGAAATAATCGAAAAGGCTGAAGAGACGCAGAAGGTGGAGGAAAAGGTTGAGGGGGAAGAAAAAGTTGGAGTAGAAATGGGTGTTGAGGAAGAAAGGGAACTAACTGAAGAGGAAAGGGAAGTGGTTGCCTTAAGAGAAGAGTTAGATACCTATCTTAAGGAGATTGAGAAGTTAAGGGCAGAAATAGCAAAGCTCAAAGAGGAGAAAGAGGAGATATACAGAACAAGGCTACTAAAAAGCCAAAAGGAAGCAGAGGCGCTTTATGAGAACATATCAGATAAGGTAATGGCAATAGAAGAAGAAATAATAGAGCTCAAAGAAAAGATCATTTCAATACCGGAAAAGGTGAGCGAAGCAGATTCCTATGTTAAGGCCATTTCAGCCATAAGAAAAGAAGGGAAGGAGATAGCAAAAAAGATAGAGGAAGATATAAATAAGATGAGAAGTGAAGTAAAGGAGGTTGAAATAGCACTCGAAAAGGACCTTAAAGCTGCTAAAGAAGAGCTTGAAAACCAGATGGACACCGTCTTAGATTTAGAAAAGAAAATGAAAAAAATAGAGGATAAGCAGAAGGAGCTTGAAAAAACTTTGGAGGCGTTGAAAGAAAGGGAAGCATCGATTCTAACTGAGATGGATTCTGCGAATGACCTCCTCATTAAACTGAATGAAACAAGATACACGCTCAGTGAAAAGATAGAGGGGGCAAAGATAGTAATCGATAGAAGAACTGGGGAAATAGGCTCGCTCATTGCAGACCTTGAAAAACTAAAAAATGTTGAGAGGGCTATACATAACTATATCAAAGATTATGAAGCGAAGATGGGCGATATAGAAAGTAATATAAAAAAGGCAGAAGAGGATTTACTTAAAGTTAAAAAAGCAGCTGAGGTCGAGTACCTGCAAAAATACCTCGAAGAACTCGATAGGATGGCTGAAAAACTCGAGAGCGAGATGGAGCAGGCAACCATGTTGGAGCAGGATATTGATGAGAGGATTGGTGCAGCAAAGGCGCGCATAAGAGAACTGATAAAGGAGAGCAAAAACCTTGCAACAAAGTTAAGGGAAAAAGAGGGGGCAAAGGGGTTCAAAGCAACAGAGGAGAATGCACGCAGAAAGGTCCGAAGGTTGGAAAAAACAATCAAGGAGAAGGAAGAGGAAAGGGAAAAATTATTTGATTTTGAATAGTTTTATTTTTTTCTTGTTCTTGCATCATCCACTATTGCTAACCAGCTTTCACCTATTTTGCTGAGATAATTTCCGAAGGTTTTGCTCAGAGAAACATGCATAGGCCTGTACTTTCTTTTGCTCTCAACCGCGGTTATCGTCTCTCTCCTAACCTTTATCAAGCCGGACCTTCTCAGCTTTGGAAATACCCGGTTGTAGAATGTTGCCTTGGAGATGTTGTTCTGCTTCAGAAATTCTGAGATATCTTTTCCCTCAACTTCGACTTTGCCCGTAAGGAGCTCGAGAAATTTCAGTGCAATCTCATTGTATGTCTGCTGGTATTTTTTTGGAAAGATGAAATTGACCACTTCATCAAGATGCCAAAGGTTGCGGGTGGGCGTTTCATTCTCATCCTCAAATTTTCTGAGCTCAGGGCTGTTGTAGGGCGGGAGATAGAAAGAAAACTCAGAAGGAATGCCTCTGCTAGCGATTTTTTTCCCATCCATTCTCTTACCCGAAAAGAGAGCCGAAGCCGCTTACAGCGGAATTCTGCTCTTCCTCAACCTTTCTTATTATTCTTTCTGCTTTCTTTCCTTCGGCAGTTTTCGCAACATCCTTTAGCCTTTCCTTTGCCTTTTTCACAAACTCCTCGCTCGCATCAAGGTAGACGTAATAATTATCATCCTCGCCAAGGGATTTTCCTTCCTTCAAAACATATCCGACTTTTGCAAAGCTATCCTCTGCATAAGGATTTTCTTCCAATACCTTTTTCGCATCCTTGAACTTTTCCTTGCTTATCTCGAACACAACTTTCATCAAATCACCCAAAGAGTATTGAATAAAAGGTTTTTAAATTTGCAGGGGGTGGGAGTCTCAAGCCTTTTCGGTGGAGCGCCCAAAAAAGGCTCTTTGAACCCACGAACCCACTAAGAGACACGGCCCTCAACCGTGCGCCTTTGACCGGGCTTGGCGACCCCTGCGAGTAGATAAATTATTTAAACAACAAAAGAGATTAAAAATCTACTCTATCCGTACATCGATGACTTTACCGGAACCTTTGATTTAACAATCTTTTCTTTGAGCGCCTCTGCGATCTCCTTTGCTTCCTTATCCAGCGCACTCGTATCTATCTCAACACCCAGAAGTTTTTGGAGGGCTTTAAGAACATTGCTGCTGGCCTTTGGATCGCTAAGGTCTGGGTTTGCTTCAGCGAGGAGAGCAATGGCATCCACCTGTTTTATGAAAGAGGAGTAGAGCAAGACACCTGTAACACCCGTGGTCGCACCTTCCTTTATAGGCTCGCCGACCTTTTTTGAGAGCGCGAGCTTTGCCATAGAAGGGGTTGAGGCGATGAAATAAACAACATTCTCCTTCTCCCCAAGGGTTATCCCGCCGAGAGAAACCACCATCGCTGCGTTTATTCTCTCAGCAAGCTCCATTATCTTCTCAGCGATTGGTGAATTAAGGGAAACCGGAATGGTCATCTCGGATAGAAGAACAACTGCGTTGAGCTGTTTTGAGGCGAGTATCCGCAAAGGAGGGAGAGGTCTGTATTCGTGTATTGCTGCAATGGGCGCAAACCCATCGCTTTTTCCATACCCGACAAGCTCGAACCCATTCCCCATAGTCAGAAATGTTGTTGCTATGCTTCCAACCAACCCTGCGCCGGGAAAACCCGTTATCAGCACCGGGTTTTTTAGCCCGAGTTTCGAGATATCCTTCAAAAACACAAGCTCAACTTCCATGCTAGGTTTTCGCTGCCAACATTTTTAATGTTTTTGCTTTAAAAGTAAAAGCATGAGCTGGAAAAGACAGAGTATACAAATGCCAACAACAATGGCAGGAATAATAGGTACAAGCCCAACCTCAAAAACAGGAGGGATAGAGATAACGCCGCAGATGGTTGTGATATTTACGGTGGCGGTGATAGTCATCGTGCAGGTAGCAAGCTACATAATCGGTTGACTATTTTTTCAGGATTTTCTCCATTTCCTCCGCAACCTTTTTCCTCTTGCTTTCTTCGCAGATTACAAAAATTTTTAGCTTTGATTTCTCCGCTTCCTTCAGGTCCTTTACCAAAACAGAGCATTCATCGATCTTTTTTTTCTTCCCATCAAAAGATACCTCAAATCCCTTGAGTTTGTAAACCGAGTAGGGAAGGTCGACTATCACATCCTCCGATTCGAGCTGTTTTGCAAGCCTGGCGTTCTCTTCAGAAAAAGGAAGTTCATAGGCGAGCTTGTAGAGTTTTCTTTGAAGGATGCGTTTGGCAAACTCGTTCTTTTTAGAAATTTGGAAAAGGATCTCATCATCCCAGCCATACACAAATTCCTCCGGCCTTATCCATCCGGATTTTATGCTTTGCTCTATAGCCCTCTGCAACATCGCAGAAGCAATCCTAACGGTTTTATGAAAATAAACGGTAAAAAACATCATGAACCTTGCTATGAGCATGGATTCTGCTGCCTCAAGCCCGCCTTTTTCAAGGTAGATTTTTTTTGCTTTTTGATCAAACGAGAGGGTAGAAACTATTCTTCCATCATCTATCACACCGTACGCCACACCGGTATAATAGGAATCCCTGTTCAGATAGTCGAGCCGGTCAGCGCCCAAATCATGGTCTATTATCTCCATCTCCGGGCCTGAGAAAAACTCCTTTTTTGAGTAGTTTGAAAAAACAATGTCGGAGATCGCGCTTTGCTCTATCAATTTCCTGCCAATCTCCTCATGGGTTCCGATGTATTTTGAAAGAACCCTCTCGGATTCGTGGGAGAAGGCTGCATGACCAAGGTCATGAAGAAGCCCGAGGAGACGGGCTTTCCTGACATCGAGGCCAAGCCTTTTGGCAATCTTTCCCGCGATGTGCATCGTGCCGAGGGAGTGTTCAAACCTCGTGTGGTTGGCGCCGGGATAGACGAGATGGGCGAGCGCAAGCTGCCTCACATGCCTCAACCTCTGAAACTCGGGCATATCTATTATTTTTTCCTCTTCCTCGCTAACCTCTATGAAACCGTGCAGGCTGTCCTTTATCATCATTCCACCAAAGCAAAAAGATCCTTCCTCGCTTCCATTACCTCTCCCTTTGCCCAGAGTATTTTTAGAACAACGCTTACTGCTTCTGCATCCTCCCCAAGCTCCCTCGCTATCTCCTCTGCGCTCTTCTCCTCATTCATTAAGGCCTTTTTTATTTTATTTGAAAGAGTGTAAAAATCTCTTTGTCTGGCAATGTATATTTTGTTGTCCATCCCCATAACGGCGATGTATCCCTTTGCAACAAGCTCGTTGACCTCATTCTGCCTGTCTTTAGTCAGGGTGAAAAACGGCTTTGTCGACTCTAGCCCCTCCTTTTTTTCTTCCTCTTTCTCCTTTATTTTCCTTTTCTCTTCCTTAAGCATTGCGAAAATCTTGTCGCTGAAGTTAAGCACGCCGACATCCTTGTATTTGCCCTTTTTGAAAATGCTCACATACCCTCTTTTTATCAAGCTTTTCAGGAGCTCGAGCTGTTTTTTAGAAAGCGATTTTTTTACATTCGCAAGCGTCCTTTTTTCAAACCTTATGAGAGAGAGGTCTATGAGAAGCCTCTTTTCTTCCTCTGAGAGCTTTTCCTCCGGCGCCGGTTGTTTTTTCACTTCTTCCAACGGAACAGTAAGGAGATAGAAGCCATCTTTAAGCTTGAAGAGCTCGAGCCAAGAGGAGGAGAGGTCCTCTGGCAGTAGAAGGTATTTCTTCCCTTCAATTTCCTTTATTTCTGCTTTCATGTGTGGTAAATGGAGAAAACTTTTAATAAACTTTTGGGATTGGAAAGGTATTTAAATATTTACATACATAAACTGATTGAATAACATGATAAAATTTTGGGGTGAGCGTTATGGAGATCGTTCCTAGTGCGCCAGAGTACAGGGCGCCTATTCAGGAGAGGCCGGTGAAGGGACCGGATTTAGGTGGGGATAATAGGATACTTTTGATTTTGGCTGCGATTGCGATTCTGCTTATCATAGGTGGTGTAAGCGCTGTTGTGGCATCAACCCTTGTTGGCATAGAGCCGCCAAAAAACCTATCAGCAACTGCTGAGGGTATGAACATCCTGCTCTCATGGGAGCCATCGCCAACAGCAAATATTGATGGGTATAATGTATATGTAAATGGAGAGAAGGTAAACCCAATTATTGTTGAAGGAACGCAGTATGAATATGCTTTGGAGAAGGATGGAAATTACACATTCTGGGTAACTGCTGTTTCAGGGGATAGGGAAAGCGGGCCGAGCAACAAGATTGAGGTCATCTATACCGTTCCTCCGACTATAATCAGCTTTAGGGTTGGGGACGGGGAGTATACGAACAGCAGAACAGTACCGCTTTACATAAATGCAATAAAATCAACGGAATGCGCTTTTAGGAATGAGAATGGAGGATGGGGATGGGAAAGGTATTCAAGCACTGTGCAGTGGGTTCTTTCAGAAGGAGATGGCGAGAAAACGGTTTATGCAAAATGTAGGAACAACGAATCAGAAAGCGAAATAAAGAGCGACAGCATAATTTACGATGGCACTCCGCCGGCGATAACATTGGAGCCTGAGAGCAACGGGGTAAAGGTTTTTGTTGAGGATATGACGCCAACAAAATGTACTGTTTATTCTGATGGAAAGCCGGTTTATGAGAATGAGGAGATAGGAGAAAGCGGCAAATCCTACGCAATAACAGGATATATTCTTGTGAAATGCGTTGATTCTGCAGGAAATGAAGGAAGCGTTTCCTATGACAGCAGCACCGGTAAGAGTGAAGAGGGAGAGGGAGGGAAAAATAAAACTGAGGAAGAGGAGAACATAATCCGCATAACAATAAACAACAATGACCCGTACACTACATCCCAGTACGTCACCCTCTATCTTTACGCTACAAATGCACACCTTTGCAGATATAAAAATGAAAATTCTGCATGGAGCGGATGGGAAACCTACAGGACGCAGAGAGGATGGATGCTGAGCGATGGGTTTGGGATGAAGACCGTTTATTATGAATGCATGGATAAGAATGATAAAAGTATAGGTGTTGCCTCTGACTCCATAGAGTACAGAAATGCCACCCAAGGAGGAGGCGGGGGCGGAGGTGGAGGCGGCGGAGGGGGTGGAGGAGATAATGGAGGAGGAACCGGAAATCCACCTTCCAACTTAAGAATATTAATAAACAACGATGACCTCTGGACAAACTCAACAAACGTAACCCTTAGGCTTTCTGCAACTGGAGCGAGCGAATGCAGGTACGGGTACTGGAACTGGACGAGCTTGCAGGTGCAGTGGACAGGGTGGGAAAGCTATATAACAACAAGGGCATTTACGCTTGTTTCGCAGAACATAAGCAACGGGCAGGGGTATGATTACAATGTTGCTGTTTACTACCAGTGCAGGAACCAGTATGGAACAAGCGGTATTGTGAGTGATGTGATAAACTACGATGGAATTCCTCCATGGGTTTTGGTGGATACTGCAGTTTATAATGACCCAAGGATATTCATAAACTGGAGCGGCGGGGATGTTGGCTCTGGAGTAATTCTTTATGCAATCTACAGGGATGTTAATGAGACAGGAACATTTGATTTTGTGGATTGGACGCTCGGCACAAGCTATACTGACTGGAACTTGACTAATAATACAAACTATACATATCTAATATATGTATTGGACTATGCATTGAATTCAAACTACAGTATAAGTCCTACTATCTATGTGGAGAATGTGACAAATACAATTCCACCGGAGAACCTGACGGTGCTTGTAAGCGATAGGAATAGTGGGAACATTGTGTGGGCAGGGAATGCGCAGAACCAGGTTGCGAACCTAACCCTTTATGCTGATTTGGCTCAGGAGTGCAGGTATGGGTATTGGAACTGGACAGCAGGACAGATAAACTGGGGGGCATGGACAGATTATACAACTAGCGACCAGACGACATTGAGAGGGGAGAATGTAAGCACCGGAAAATACCAGATGGATGCTCTTGTATTCTATCAGTGCAGGAATCCGTATGGAGAATCAGAGGTTGTGAACGACACAATAAATTTTGATGGAATTGACCCGGTGCTGGAAAATGCTACAGCAAATCAAAGCTTCAATGTGATAAATCTGGATTGGGATGCGTATGATTTGGAAAGCGGAATAGGCTTTTATGCGTATGAAATAAGAAAATATACGAATGGTTCGCAGACAGAAGTTTTCTACACATACGACAGTAATTTGACCGATGCGAACATTACTGAAAACACAACCTACCAGTACTACATAACTGCTTGGGATGATGCGTTCAATGAAGAGAACGAATGGACAAATGTTGTGGTTGTGGAAAACATAACGACTAATATAACACCCGAGAATCTGAGCATACTCATAAGTGATAGAAACACTGGAAATACTGTTTGGGCAGGGAATGCGCAGAACCAGGTTGCGAACCTAACCCTTTATGCTGACCTGGCTCAAGAGTGCAGGTATGGGTACTGGGATTGGAACATTGGTGATGTCGCGTGGTACGCGCCAGGATGGGTCAGTTACTCAACAAACTACCAAGTTGTATTAATGGGCGAGAATGTAAGCGCTGGGAACTATCAGCCTGATGTTCTTGTTTTCTACCAGTGCAGGAATAATGCTGGGGAAAGCAACATAACGAACGACACAATAAACTTTGATGGAATTGACCCGACCATAGAGAATGCAACAGCGTATTTCAACGCAAGCAAGATGGCGATAGATTTGGAATGGGATGCATACGATAGCGAGAGCGGAATATTCTATTTCGTAATCGCACGCTCGGTCAATGGCTCTGCATATACGGAGATCGCAACAACAACAGATGATAATCTCACAGATGAGGATATATCCCTCAACACCACCTATCAGTACAGGATTACAGCGTATGATAATGTTCTAAACTCAAACCTGGCATTCACAAACATTGTGGATGTGGAAAATGAAACGCCAACTAATCTGCAAATAACTATAAGCGACTTAGATACCGGGGATACTGTATGGACAAACTATGAAACTGTGCAGCTGACCCTTTACGCGGAAAATGCAGAGGAGTGCAGGTACGGGTATTGGGACAGCGAACAGCAAAGGGTTGTTTGGAGCGTGCCGTGGGAAGCGTATACAACAGGGAGAACATTTGTTATGCAGGGGTATGAGGCCCTTGACCCGAATGTGTATGGCTATGTGTATGACGTGCCGGTGTACTACCAATGCAGAAATGTATTCGGAGAAAGCGGGATAGTGAGCGATACAATAAACTTTGATGATGAGAAGCCGAGCGGGATGATGACAATAGACCCACTCGTGAAGGTTTATCCTTGCTACATAAACTTCACCTGGCCAAGCTCTATTGATGGAGGAAGCGGAATGAATGTGTATGAAATTTCAAGATGGGATAATCAGACAGGGGCATGGAGGTTTATCGAGAACAGGAGCGCAGCGTTGGAAAGGATATACATAGATACAAACGTGGCTCCGGGCGTTGTTTATAGGTACAGGGCAATTCCGTATGATGTTGCTGGAAATTCCGGAATGGCTTGGTACAGCAGGTATACGAATGATAGCGATGTTGAGAAACCCCAACCAGCTCCTTACAGAAACCCGGTTATCCTGAACAGCACCGGTGGGGAAGGGGTGATAGTGGATACATGGAGGTCAACGGTTAACCTTTCAAATCTTTTTGACACGCCTACACAGGTTGCATGCGAGTGCAGGGTGGGAAATGTAAAGATGCCGGCAACAATAACATGGGGAGAATGGGTTCCTGCAACATCAAACCCATTGGTGATAAACAACTGGGTGCTAACGCTTTACTCAAATATAGGTCCGTTCTTTGAATGCGAGGAGGGAGCCGCAAAGGTTGCAGCCCAGTGCAGAAACCTTGGTGGGGAGAGTGAAATAAAATACGATGATATAAAGGTTGATGTGGTCGGGCCGAAGTTCGTAATAAACTACAGGGAAGCGGTTTATGACAGCGACCTCGGGGTTGTGAATGTTACATTTGCCGCAGCGTACGATTGCGCCAGCTCTGTTGCCTTCTACAGAATAGAGAGAAGCACAAACGGCGGGCCATGGATACAAATTTATGACTGGTATCCAGGGATAGATACACTACCATACCAGGATAGTAGTATAGCAGGCGGGAATACTTATAAGTACAAAATAACTCCGTACGATATATTCAACCACGCTGGGCAACCATTGGAGACGAATGAAGTAAGCGTTTCTAAGAGGTACATAAAGGTACCCGGTGAGAAAGTATACCCGCAAGAAGCAGGGAGTAGCAAAAAGAACAATGGCCCAAAACTTCCTCCACCTGAACAGGTAGAACCATCAGGCGCAGGGTCTGGAACAAAAGGGTAAATAATCACATAAACTCCTTAAGCAGCGCGCTTACATCCTTTTTTTCTACTTGAATGGGCGGGCTTTCCCTTGCCCATTCTTTACTTTCGTAAAGGGGTGGCTTTTCAACCTGGTAGAAAACACCTATTGGGAATTTTGTAAAATTACTTTCGTATGGCTCCATTGCTTTCTCAAACGCCTTCTGCCAATCCGTGACATCGTGGTGCGCGTCCTCAAGTTTATACACCCTTTCCCTCCACCACTCATATGTGTTCATCTTGTTCCATGTTACGCACGGCTGGTAGATGTTCACAAATGAGAATCCTTTGTGCTGGATGGCCTTTTTCATAACCTCCTTCATGTGCGGGATGTCTCCGGCGAATGCTGAGGCAACAAAGGATGCGCCGATTACAAGCATAAGCGGGAGTGTTTTTATCGGTTCAACGGTATTTCCCTGCGGCGTTGTTTTTGTTTTAAGCCCCTTTAGGCTAGTTGGAGAAACCTGGCCTGTTGTGAGGGCGTAGAGCTGATTGTCCTGTATGAAATAGTTCACATCATGGTTTCTTCTTGCTGAATGCACAAAATGCTGGGTTCCTTCGCTAAGCCCGTCTCCATCGCCGGCTATTGCAATGACGAGAAGGTTTGGGTTTGCGAGCTTTATTCCCTCGGCCAGCGGAAGAGGTCTGCCATGGATCCCTTCGTACCCATATGTTCTAATGTAGTGCGGGATTTTGCTCCCACAACCAACCCCGGAAACAATAACGGTTTCGCTTGTTTTTTTGCCCAGCTCTTGAAGGGCCTGTTTAAGAGCGATGAGGATAGGGAGGTTCCCGCATCCCGGGCACCACTGCGGTTTTTCTGGAACATCAAAGCTCATCCGCTCACCTCTGTTTTTTCTTCCCTTGGCTCTTCGGCCTTTTTCCTTTCCTGCTCTTCATATTTGTATGGATAGTAAAACTCATAGTTGTCAAACCCTTCTTTTATTACAATTTTTCTCCTTCCGTTCATTGCCTCCTTAACTGCCATCGCCAACTGCTCCGGGAAAAATTGCCTCCCAGTGTATTTTAATATTGTTGTATCAAAATCCATCCCGGTCTCCATCTTAAGAAGCTTAGAAAAAATTCCTGTGGAGTTGTTCTCTGCTATCACCCTTCTCCCGTTCCCTATGGAATTCGCAACCTTTTCCCTGTTAAGCGGGTAGAGCCAGGAGAAATGCACAACCCTTACCCCTATCCCTTCGGATTTTAGGATTTTCTGCGCCTCAAGCGCAGGGCCCTTCTGGCTTCCCCAAACAACAAGGGTAATCATACCATCGCCGTACACATTCGGCGCCCAGCTTTCCTCTAATATCTTTTCCAGCTTTTTGGCCCTTTTGTTCACCTGTTCGGCGCGCATATCAAAATCCTCTGTTGTGAAGGAATCCTCCCTATGCTCATAGCTTGTTGCAACATGCTCTCCGTTCTCCATACCCGGGAAGGTTCTCGGCGAGATGCCATCATCAGTTATGATATACCTGTGGAACCTTTCACCGGGCGCAAGGGGAGCGAGGTTGCGCCCAACCTTCCCTCTATCGATCGTTATTTTTTCTGCATCAAAAGAATCAGCGGTGTAGTGGCTTTCTGCCAGGAATTTATCGGAAAGGATGAAAACCGGTAGCTGATACCTTTCAGCGAGATTAAAGGCCTCTGCTGTTTGGTAGAAGCATTCCTCAACATCGCCGGGAGCAAGGATTATCCTTAAAAACTCCCCCTGGCCTGCGCCAAGAACCTGGAAAATGTCTCCCTGCTCTGTCCATGTCGGCATGCCTGTGCTAGGTCCAACCCTCTGGGCAACATAGAAAACTGATGGCGTTTCGGCGAGAGCGGCCATTCCAACGCTCTCTGTCATAAGGGCAAACCCTCCACCGCTCGTTCCAACCATCGCCCTCGCGCCTGCGTAAAAGGCGCCTATCATCATCTGCGCAGCTGTTATCTCATCCTCTGTTTGAACAACAACTATCTTCTCTTTTTCTTGGTGGTCAACAAAGAAATGGAGAAGGTTTGTTGCAGGGGTCATCGGATAGGAGGCGTAAAATTTCATCCCTGCAGCTATGGCCCCAACGCCAACCGCCTCGTTTCCGGAGATGTAAATTTTTGATTGGCCTATCGGCTTTATATCTATCGGTGTTTTGATGTTTTTCATCACATACTCGTATGCAACCCTTGCTGCTGAAAGGTTTTTGCCTACAACATCCTCTCCTTTCTTAGAGAACTCCTGCCTTATGAGTTCATTGAGCATCTCGAGGGGGTATTTCACGAGGCCGATCATGGCACCGAGGAGAAGGACGTTTGCCATTCTCGGCTCTGCGTTTGCTTCCTTCAAAAGGTCAAGGACAGGGAGGGCACATTTTATCACATCCTCCTTTATCTCAATCCCGGAGATATCTACGGCAGAATCGTAGAGAAGAATCCCATCCTTAGCGAGGGAATCCTTGTGGAACCTTACGCCGTTTTTGTTCAACGCCACTACAATGTTTGTGTATTTTGAAGGCGAGAGAATCTTTTCATCGCTTATCCTTATCTGATAGGAGTTATGGCCTCCTCTTATAAGGGAGGGGTATTCGGGATAGCCGAATACATAATACCCCCCGCGTGTGAAAAGTTTTCCGGCAGTTCTTCCTATAACCATTACCCCTTCTCCTGCAGCCCCACCTATCTTGAATGAAAAGTCCATGCTATCCTCTGTCGTATTTGGTGCAAATATTTTTAAAATTAGCGAAAGTTAAGCCGGCAAAAAGCGAACAAACTTTTTAAATCATTTTGAGGAATGGAAAAATCCTTCACCCGATAGTCTGGATTATTTTTATAGGGCAACGGAAAAACTTGGCCTAAAGGATACATTTATGATTCAGGATGGAAAGTTCTCTATTGTATTTCTTCCCGGTAGTAGATAGTCTCGGCTTTGAAAGGCCTTCCTTCCCTTCTAAGAATTAGGTTCAGCAGGAGGATGTTTTTTTGTGAAATGCACCACATCTCTGCCGTCATTCCCAACTCATCCGCTATCCTTGTATCCGCGCCGTAATCCAAAAGTATCCTTGCTATTTCGGAATGTCCGAATATGCTTGCGTATATTAGGGCGGTCCTTTTGGAGTTGTCCTGGGCGTTTACATCCGCTCCAGCCTCGAGCAGGATCTTTACAGCCTCCACATTCCCATCCATTGCCGCACCTATGAGCGGGGTCATACCATACATGTCCCTACTCTCAAGCTCGCCCTTTCTCTTCGCGAACTTTCTTATCTTTTCTATGTCATTTTCCCTGACAGCTTCGAGCAGGTTTTTTGGACCGGTGGGGTGGTTTTCATAAACCATTTTTAATCACCTTGTATAACTATGTGTACAGAAATGTTTTTAAATGTTTATGTTGGATAATGGTTATATGTGAAAAAGAGTATATTGAGAATATAGTAAATAGTAAAACCTGCTGGAGAATCAGGGTTGATTTCTTATTCTCTTTAACTCCTTCCAGTAGAACATCGGCCCGTGGAGACAGACGAGCTTCCCACCGAGCGCGCAGCTTCCGCATATCCCTATCCCGCATTTCATATGCCTTTCCATTAGGAGCTGCGCATCAACCCCAAACCTCTCTGAGATTTCTCCAACAGCAAGAAGCATGGGCTCTGGCCCGCAGGCATAAACATTCTTATACTTCCTTGTTTTCAGCTCCTTTTCGAGAAGGTCTGTGACGAGGCCCATCTGCCCGTATGTTCCATCATTCGTTGAGTACTCCACATCCTTTTTATTCAGGAATATCAGGTCATCCTTTGTCTTTGCACCGATGAGGAGTTTTAATTCTGTTTTTTTGGAAAGGAAGCTAACCGGTGCAAGGCCATATCCGCCAACCACGCCTATTCCCTTCCCCTTTTTAATCTCAAACCCTCTTCCGAAAGGACCCCGGAAAAAAACCCTTGCCCCTTTCTTCAAGGAGCAGAGCGCACCGCTAACCTTCCCAACATCCTTAACGATAACTGAGAATGGAGAATCGTCCGCAACCGCGTATGGCCTCTCCCCAAAACCAGGGAGCCAGAGCATCACAAACTGGCCCGGCGTGGCCGAGAGTTTTTTGTCGAAGATGAGTTTTGCTGTGTTTTTGTTCAGCATCGTTTTTTTCTTCAGAACAGCCATTTCGTAAATCATCCCACCATCCTTATTTCCTCAACCTTTCTGTACCCCTCTTTTTTCATGAAATCCTCAAGCTCCTTCGCTATCTTAGAGATTGCATCATATCCCCTGTAGTAGAATGCCGAGCCTACCCCTACTGCGTTCGCGCCTGCCATCAGCATCTCCGCGGCATCCGTTCCGGTTATCACACCGCCAACGCCTATTATCGGGATGGCTACGGCCTTTCTTATCTCATAAACCTTAGCAAGCGCGATGGGCTTTATGTACTTCCCGGAAAGCCCTCCGAATTTGTTTGTGAGAATTGGCATCCTTGCCCGCGGGTCTATTGCCATTGCCTTAACCGTGTTGATCGCGGTTATTCCATCTGCGCCAGCCTCTTCTGCAGCCTTTGCAATCTCGGCTATGTCGGTGACATTCGGGCTGAGCTTTGCAAGAACAGGAACCTTTGCAACCTCTTTCACAGAACCAACAATTTCAGCGGTTTGCTTTGCATCAGTCGCAATAACCTTTCCGCTTACATTCGGGCAGGAGAGGTTAAGCTCGATTGCGAATGGCTTTATGGAATTAACGCGATCAGAGAGATAAACAAAATCCTCTTTTGTTTTTCCAACAACGCTTACGATCAGCGGTGAGCTCGCCTTTTCCACAACTTTTCTGAGCTCCTCTTCGAACTCCTGTATGCCCGGGTTGCTGAGCCCAACCGCATTTATTACATACTCTTCACCGAGAACAGTGGGGTTTTCATGCCCTTTTATCGGCTCCTTGCTTACGGATTTGCAGGTAACTGCACCTGCCTGTTTTGAGATCTCTATGAGCGTTGAGGCAGCTGAGCCAAGAATTCCTGAGGCTAGAATAAAGGGATTTTTCAGTTTTTTTCCAAACAGGGTTGTTTGGAGCATGGGGAGTTTTTTCAGCCAACAATTAAAAACCTTAAGGTTTAAAAACACTATGATACACAAAAATAAACATTATGAGGTTTGGCAAATTTTTCATTCTGGGGGGGCTTTTGGCCGCAGAGCCAGCAGTGGTTCCACTAGCGGCTAGGGTTGCTGCAAAGGAGATGGTTGATTATAGAAAGATTGGGGAACTGGATAGTTTGAAGATTGTTATTATAAAAAACATGGGGGAGGAGGATTATAGAAGGCTTAATGCGATGAAGGCGATTGTTGAAATGGATGGAAGTCGCGAAAGAGTGGTTGGGCCTTTTGGAGAAGAGAAAGCGGTTAGGTTTGAAAAGATAGCCGGCTATTTCCAAGATGCTGGAATTTTTGAAATAATGTTTGACAAAAGTGGGTATTGGATAAAATGGAGCGAAGGGGCAAGAGGTTTTTTGACTAGAAAAGGATATGATCCTAAAAATATTGGGGATGGGATAATTAAAAGGTGGCGGGAGGGCCAACTTATTGGACAGCCATATTATGGAATACTTATGGAGATCGCCAGGCAGTTTGCGAGAACAGATTATCCGGAAACGGATGCAAGAATTATTGTGGAAAGGCTTGGGGAGAATTATGTTACGATGGCAGAGGCTATTGGTAGTATAAGCAGGTGGTTGTATTTAGGGGACAAAGATAGTATTACAAAATATATAGGAATATATAATTCTGCGAACCCTGGCAAGTATCCTTATATTGTGTTTAAGTCTGGCAGCACCAGCGGCGATATCTGTTTTGTTAAAGAGCAGCCTGAAGATATTGCAATGGCTCCGAAACTTCCGAATAAAGAGCAAACAAAGCCAAAGAAAGAAAAAGGAGGAGGGAATAAAGAGAAAGGGTCAGAAAAGAGCGGGGGCGGGGGAATAGAGAAAGGTAAAGGAAATGAAGGTAAAGGAAATGAAGGCCAGAGCAAGGAAACTGAGCAAACTCAACAACCAACGCAAAAAGACCCAATTACTATCGTTAGTGAAGCATGGGGAATGGCTGAATATGCGTACGGAGCTAAAAATTATCAAAAAGCAAAAGAAGAGTATGAATATGCTAAGAAAGTTTATGAAGGAATTTTAGCAGGGTATGGAAAAAAATCGTATACGGACCCATTGGTAATGTATTTTGAAGGGTGTATTTCCCTATGCGAAGCAAACATGCTCCATGTTACAGATAGTACGAGTTATGCAAAGAAAAAATATTTGTATGAAGAAGTAAAGCTCTATTTTGAAGGAGTAAGGGGGGATGAAAGATATTCTGAGTCAGCAACTAAGATGTATAAAGAATGTGAAAAAGGTTTGGAAGGGCTTGAGAAAACAGTGTGGGGGAAAAGAGAAAAAGCAGACAGGTTGTATGTTGAGGCAGTCCTCGGGAGTGAAGAGCCAGAAACGGCTTTAGAAAAACTTAAGGAAGCAATGGATCTGTATGGGAGTGCTAGGCAAGAGTACAAAAAAATGAAAAACAAAGAGAAAGAGGGGGAGATGCAAAAGCTCGTTAATACAACTCTGGAGGAGATAGAAAAAACACTTCTAGAGCTCATATTCCTTGCAAACAACGCTCAGAGGAACGGAGAGTATGAGAAGACAATCGAGTATTATAAAAAAGTTATTGATGTGTATTCTGAATTGGCAAAGAAAACAAGCATAAACGAGAAAAAACAAGATTACATAGAAAAAGTGAGGATGTACAAAAGATACCTTGAAGAGGCAAAAGCAAATAAGGAGAAATTTGATGGTGCTAATGAGAAAATGGAGTATGGAAACAGTCTGATAAACGAAGGAAAATATTTTGAAGCAATAAAGGTCCTTGAAGAAGCAAAGAAAATGTTTGAGGAATTGGGAGTGGGGGCAAAAAATAAAGCAGAGGAGTGCGATGATCTTATACTATTGGCAAGGGAAAAGAACATAGAGGGAATGTATAAAAGAATGGTTGGACAGACAGGAATGACACTCGAACAGTATCTTGCAAAAGAAGGGATTAATAGAAAAGAGTGGAAAAATATTGCAGGAAGAATAGGGGAAGAAGGGATAGAGGAAAATGGGGCAATAAACGAAGAGTATTTGAAAGGAATACTTGGCGACTACTATAAAGAGAAAGGAATAGGGCCTAACAAGAAAGAGTAAATTCAGCGGCAGTTGCAGATGAAAAGAGTTCTTATACCGTCTGAGGAGGTAGCGCAGGAGTAGTTGAGATGAGGGGTTTGACCGTAGAAAACAAAAAGGGCGTAATCAAGCTCCTTTGGGCATTCGAGCCCAGCGAGTTTTTCCATCGTTTGTCCTTTGCTGAGCTGGGGAGGGATGGGCGTACAGGCAAAGGTTATGTTTTTTGAGTAGAGGTATTGGAGCGAGGGGTAGCGAAAGGAGGAGTGGATGGGGTAGAATGCATCCTTGGAAGAGAAGAATTCCATAGTTCCCATTCTTGCGTTGTTTATGCTCATGAGGTTTAGCTCTGCTGCTGGCGGGAGGAAAATGAGGGTGCCAATAGAAAGGAGCAGAAACAGGGAAGCGAGCAGAAACGGCTTTTTTACTGAGTTCGAGAATATGCTGAAAATGAGAAGGATAACAACAAAAATGTCTATACACAGGTCTGCGAAAACAGGGAGGTGGAATGTCTGCCAGAAAGAAGGAGCGGCGTAAAAGAGGATAGCGTTGAAAAGCGGGAAAAGGGCGAAAAGGAAAAGGAGTTTTTGGAGAGCACTCTTGAACTCTATCGCGTGAAGGAAAATGAGTAGAAGGAGGGCATAGGAGAGAATAAGGGGAGGGGAGAAAAGGAAATATCCCTGACAGCCGAAATATTCCGGAGGAGCAGAGAGCGTTGTGAATAGCTTGAACATGAAGGGAAGGGAAAGGAGGAATGGAAAGAAAAGAATTGGGATGGTAGTATACTGTTTTTTGAAAAACAGCTCTATGGAGTAAAAAAACATGAAGAAAATTGCCACAACAGGCTGGGAGAGGAATGCGAGCAGGGAAAGGAGAAACTGCTGCCAGGGTTTTTTGTAGAAGAATAGTGCGATGGAGAAAACAAGCGCAAAGGCCTGCCTAACCCTCCATGTTAATGGAAAAAGCGAGGAGGTAAAGGGGTTTATGAGAAGGAGGGCGAGGAGTGCAAAGCCGATGAGGTTTGGGTGTTTTTTGAGTATAAAAAGCGCAAGGATGAGTTCTGCTAGGATGGAGAGGATACCGACTGCGTAAATGGGTGGGAGGGGAATGAGGGAGCCGAAGAAAGAAACAACCGGTGGAAGGGAGCCGAAGAAATAATACCCGCCAAACTGGAAGTTCGGAACAGCACTGAAAAAACCATAGTCGCGAAATGCCTTCACGCTCGCAGCGGTGTCTGGAAAATCCGGAAGGGAAAGAAGAAGGTTTTTTGCAAAAAATGAGTATGAAAAAACGAGTAGGTAGATGAAAAGGAGGGGAATAAAAATTTTTTTGAGCATGGAAATAGGGTTGTATATAAAGTTTATAAATGTTCTTCATCTAAATCGGAATGGTGGTCTTGTGGCCAGTGAGGTAGCGGTAATATCTTTTACGCTTGGGGTGCTACTTATTGCCTATGTACTTTACAGAGTTCTTTTTAGAAAAACAAAGGTTGAGGAGTACAAAATACCAGAGTATCATGAGTTTGAAGAAGAATCGATGGAGGAGGTGAGCGAGGCGATTAAAAAAATAGGGAAAAGCAGGGAAAGGATTGTGATTGAAAGGGGGGTGCATGAAGAAAAGAAACCCTATGAACCGCATGTAGAAGTAAAGGAGTACATCAAGCCGAGCGATAATCTTTATAATGTCCTAGAAAAATACCCACAACTTCTTGAGGATTTTGTTGAAGCAGGCGTAAAGGGTGTGAAAAATCCAGTAGTGAGAAAGGCGTTTGGAAAAAGGGTAACGGTTGCTGAGGCATGCAAGGAGGCGGGAATAGACTTTGAAGAGTTTGTTTACAGGTTGAATAAAAAACTCACAGAGGAAGGGGCGTAAGATCAGAGGGAAAGTATAACTTTCCCTCCGCGATTTTCTATTTCCAACTCAACCCCTTCGAAAAGGGAAAAAACCTCACGGGGGGTGAGGTTTGAGACATCTATTTTCATACTCTCACCGAAGTTTTGATTTTTTCATTATTTAAAAAGGTGGGGAGGCCTCACTTCCAGTGTAACCATGGTTACAAAGGGTGTGCTAAAGTTTTTAAGCGCTTTTGAGGAATCTCTTTTATGCCAGAAAAAATTCTCATTGTAGCAGGAAGCAAGAGCGACGCAGAAGTAGTCGGTAAGGTGGAGGAGGTTCTGAAAGAGCTCGGTATAGAATACAGGGTTGAGTATGCATCAGCACACAGAGAGCCTGAAAAAGTTGAAAGGATAGTGAAGACAACCTTTGCAGATGTAATAATTGCGGTTGCAGGTTTGAGCGCAGCGCTTCCTGGATTCATAGCGAGCAAAACACAAGTACCGGTGATAGGTGTGCCGGTAAGCGCAAAACTCATGGGAATGGATGCACTCCTTAGTATTGCACAAATGCCGCCAGGTGTTCCGGTTGCAACCGTTGGGATAGACAACGGAAAAAACGCTGCTCTCCTTGCTGCAAGGATCCTTGCAGTCTCGGATAAAAAGCTTGAGAAAAAGCTTATAGAGTACGGGAAAAAATGAGGGTAAAACCGAGGTTGAATGAGTTTTTGAAAAAGCTCAAGAGAGGCCCAGCTGTTGTTCTGCCAAAGGATTTCGGGATGATAGTAGCTTACGCAGGAGTAAACAAAGATAGCATAGTGGTGGACATAGGTGGAGGAAGTGGTTTTTTGGCCCTGAGCCTTGCCAGGATAGCGAAAAGGGTTGTTACTTACGAGAGAAGGGAGGAGTTTGCAGAGATAATAAGAAAGAATGTCGAAAAAACAGGAATGGAGAATGTTGAAATAAAAGTAAAGGATGCTGGTGAAGGAATCGAAGAGAAGGAGGTAGATGTTATTACTATGGACACACCGGAGGCTGCTTTGCTTTTGGATAATGCTTATTCCTCCCTAAAAAAAGGCGGGTATGCCGTTGCTTATTTGCCGAATATAGAGCAGGCGAAAGAGTTTTATTTAAAGGCTGAAAAGATGTTTGAAGAGGTTTTTATGCTCGAGAGCATGATAAGAGAGTATGAAGTGAGGGAGAAGGGAACAAGGCCAAAGCATTTTGGGTTGTTGCATACGGCATATCTTGTTTTTTGCAGAAAATAGAATAACGCGTAAAAAACGAAACATTTTTAAACACTAAATTACATAATTATAGAATGTGAGAATATGAGGGGGAATATAAAAAGACTAATGAACAGTATTATGTTAGGGGTTGCTTTGGCCAGTTCTACTGTGCCGGATGTGAAATTGAGGGCAAAGGAAACAAGCCAAGAACAAGCACAAGAAACTCAATTTATGAAAGATATGGACCTTATATCTAAAGCAGCGGGGGGACAGGATGTTAATGTTGAGGAGCTTAAACAAGCTATTAATCGGGTTTCTAAAGAATCTCAGGCAGGAACGAGGATGGATTACAACGAAGGAAAAGTCAAGAGGGTTTCTGATGATGCTTATGCCTTGTTTAGTAGGGGATACGAAAAAGGAGCGAATGATAAGATAAAGGGTGAATTCTTAAAGGGTATGCTAATGACGTATCCTGAGGAAAAGAAAAAAGAAGTTGAGCGTAAGTTGCATGAAATACTCACAGAAAGCAAATCAAAGGATCTTGTTTTGGCTGCGATAGAAGGAGCGAATCACATGGACACAGATCAGATAGCTGTAGATGTTTTGCAGAGGATGTTTGACAAAGATGAGGAAATTGTGAAGAATGCAATGGACAAAGTACTCGAACTCAAGGCTACACCGGACGTTCTTCTTAAAGTAAGGGAAAGGAGAGGGGGGGATGAGGATAGAATAAAAATTGACAACATAGCAATAATTTACGAGCTAAAATACAAGGATGGAAGGATGGGTAGAACGCTCGCGGATGCGCTGAGTAAGGAAACAAGCAAAAATGTCTTGGCAAGTGACTTAAGGTTGATTCAGGAAACTGATATGATATTCTTGCCTGAACTAAGAAGAATGGCAATTGAAAAGGTTGATCAGTATCCAGAAATTATGGGTTCTTTTTACATAACATCTCTATTCGGGTCGTATAGAGAAGGAAAACTAAATACTGGAGATATGTCTGCAGATTTGGGTGCTCTCACAGAGAAATATGAAAAAGCAAATGACAAAGCAAAGGGTGAAATAAACAGAATGATCGGTGCGTGGTATGCGGTTAATGCTTTTTTAACACAAAAGGAAGATCTCTTGGACACAGCTGCAAATGACATGCTTAGAAAAATAGACAACGAGAAATCAGTTGAAGCAAGAGTGGGGGCTGTGGAAGGGCTTGCGTATATATGCACGGCATGGAATAATTCTACAAAATACGAATATCTGAATAAGGTATTAAGAGAAATGGTTAAAAATGAGAAGGAAGCACCGGAAGTTAGAGCAGCTGCTGCCATAGGTTTAGGAAGGAATGGTTATGGGGACGCTCTGAACGATATTACAACAATCATGGAAACGAGCGAAGACAAGGTGGTCAGGGAAGGATGCGCAAGAGGTATATATGAACTGTTCCTTAGAAATCCGGTTGTATTCAATGTTGGTGGGATAGAAGAGAATGCGCAAAATGAGGTGGAGAGAATAAACACTGGCAAGGGATCCGGAGTTGTTCTGAATTACTTATTTATTATACTCGCGAATATGAGGCACGGCACACATGAAAACAAAGGTCTTATGTTAGTAAAAAACAACGATGCAGATATAACAGGAATCGAAGTTGTAGAAAAACCTAAGAGGTCAAAGGTTCCTGAGATTTTCTGGGATGTTATCGAGTCGGACAAAAAAGAGATGCAGGATGCGTATGAAGGGTGGGCAAGGTACATGGCCGGTATGGCAAGGGAAAATCTTTTAACAGAAAAGGAAGCTGATCAAGTGATAAGTGGATTGGACAAGATATACGAATATGCAAAAGAAAAAAAGGGTGAGGAAAAAGCAAATCTTTACGAAGCACTTGTTGAAGCGTATTCTGCAATGTCTACGAACTATCAGAAAGATGATGGAGGGAATGCTGCTAAAATGCTCAAAGAGATGATTGATGAAGGAAATCAGTCTGTTTGTGTGAAAATGTTGCGTGTGCTTAGGGAGGATTTGGTCTCAACAGCTGATAAAAGTCAGGTGTATGGAATTGGGCAGAAGGAAGAAATTGCAAGACAAGCAAGTGAAATCGTTGATAGAAAGGCTTTACTGCCTTCACTAAGAGGAGAAGCAATGATGCTGTTGATAAAATTAAAAGCACTGATTACAATATCATTAAACATCGAACCAGAATGGCCATGGCAGCCAGCATATAAGGTAAGGATGACAGAAAAAGCGTACAGAAGAGCACTTTTCGGGGATGTTCTAACCGATAAACCTGCATAGCCCAACCTTTTTATTTATTTCTTTCTATTTATATTCTCTAAATGGTTTAGAAGGGCCTATAGCTCAACGGTAGAGCACCCGACTTGCACTCGGGAGGCTGGGGGTTCAAATCCCCCTGGGTCCATTTTAGCTTTTAGGGGGGTAGGCGAGTAACACGGCGAAGCAACCCTCACCCAAAAGGTTAGGAGAGTTGGGTGAGGGCTCTGGTGCAACCCAACCATCCTAAACACCTGGGTTGCACTTGCTTCACCGTGTTAAGGGGGCATAAGGAGAAGATAAAGTCCCCCCTAGTCGAGCAAAGAGGATTTTCTTTCCTATTCTTATCTCAATAACATCCTTTGATTTGAGCTTTATTATCTCTTGACCATCTAGAACCAAGCTGGCTGTTCCGGCAAATGTGATTTTTGTTTTTTTGTCCGTCACAAAAGGAAAAACCGAGCGCATGTACGGCGCGATTGGAACAAGTTCGTATGCATTCAGAGAGGGCTGAAGAACTGCGCCATGCTCTGAAAGGGCGTATGCAGTTGAGCCGGTTGGTGTCGAAGCTATGAGGCCGTCTCCCTGGAACGAAAAAAACTTTCCGTCAACCGAAACATCTATTTTTAATATCCTAAAATTCCTGCTGTGCAGAACAGCATCGTTTATTGCCTGGCCGACTTTTTTTCCGTTGAGATACACATCAAGGGTTATCCTTTCCTCTGCTTTTCCTTTCAGCAAACTTTCAACCTCTCCCCATCTCTCCTTGCTGATCTGGCAGACCTTGCTCTTCTCGCTTCCGATCGCAACGATTTTTCCTTCTATATTTTTCTTATTGTAGTATATCGTTCCGTCCCCACCTATGAGGATGGTTGCATCAGCGCCCTTTCCAAATCTATAACCTCTACTTTTAAGCAGAAGTTTTATTTTTTTTGCAATCGTTTTTGCCCAGGGCTTTTTTTTATTGAAAAGTATTTTTACTTTCATAAAGAAAAAGGAAAGAGAAAATTTAAAAATTAGTCCTTTATGCCTTCTGCGGTTACCCTGAAAACAACCTCCCTTTCCGGAAGGTTTGGAGAGTCGACAAGCCTTGCGATCCTCTTTTCTTCCTTGCTCTTTCGCAGATAAACCCTGTATGTTGCCGCGTGCGCAAGAACATGCCCACCTATCGGTTGGGTTGGGTCACCAAACATTATAGCAGGGTTGTCCATAACTTGATTTGTGAAGTACACGGCGATGTTGTATTTGTCCGCAAGGTTCTGGAGCCTATGAACATGCTGGTTCAGCTTCTGCTGCCTTTCTCCCAAGGCACCCCTTCCGATGTAATCCGCCCTGAAATGGCTCGTAAGGGAATCGACTATAAGAAGTTTAACGTTCTCGCTCTTTATTAACTGGTCTGCTTTTTCAACAAGGAGGATCTGGTGGTCGCTGTTCTCGGCTTTTTGCACAAATATATTCTCGAGAACATTTTTCGGGTCCAAACCCGCGGCCTCTGCCATCTGCTTAATCCTATCAGGCCTGAATGTGCTTTCTGAATCTATGAAGATTACCTTCCCACCAAGCCCTCCTTTTTCAGGAGGAAGCTGAGCATTCACGCAGAGCTGAAACCCAACCTGGCTTTTTCCGCTCGCGAACTTCCCGAAAAACTCTGTTAGGGATTGGGTCTCAATCCCTCCTCCAAGAAGCTCATCAAGTTTTTTTGAGCCGGTTGTTATTTTGCTTATCCCCTGCCTTCTTTCCAGCATGGCCCACGCTGTTTCGAACTCAACCTCTATCGCCTTTTTCGCCGCTTCTATCGCTTTTTTTGCAGCTTCGATACCAAGCTCTGCAACCTCATTCAGCTCATGCGGGTTTGCTGTTGCAATCTGCTCTATCTCTGTATACCCTGCCTGCCTTAATTTTTCCGCAGTAGTTTCACCTATTCCCGGAAGGTCCTCCAAATCCTTGATCACTTTGTATTTCTCGTCTTTTTCCTTTGCCATACTCCCACCTTACTCTTTTTGCTCATTCTTGAAAACAAGGAGTCTCAGCTCGCCAATTTTCAAAACATAGAATTCCCTTCCGTTCTTGCTCGTGGTTTTCCACATCGCCCCAACATTCTTCAAAATTGGCTTTCCGTCCTTGTCTGTGCTCGGTTGCACGATTCTAAAGTCCGGGCGGTTTCCGCCTTTCTTTTCTTCAGTCCCTAACTCCTCTGCAGCCCCTAAATCCACTTCCTTACTTTCTATTTCCTCAAATTCATCCATTTTTTCTACCTCCGGCCTTCCCCTCGGCCGCCCGCCAAAAAACGGGTATTTTTTGGCGTTCTGATAGGTTATTGTTTTGGGTATTTAAAAAGGTTTGGGGGCCTCGGTTCCGGTTGTAACTATGGTTACATGAACCCAAGACAAACCTTTTTATTATTTAGTATATACTACTTGTTAGGCGATCACAATGGAGATAGCGCAAATAATTTCCGCATTCATAATAGTATTTGTAATAACGGACCCGTTTGCGAGCCTTCCAATTTTTCTTACTCTAACAAAGGGTGCAAAAGAGGAGGAGATAAAAAAAGCGGCAAGCGAGGCCGTGCTGATCGCCGGTATTCTTGCAGTTCTTTTTGTGTTTATAGGGCAGTTGCTCTTCTCCTATCTGGGCATAACCTTGAGCGAATTTAAGATTGCGGGTGGGATTGTGCTTTTGCTTCTTGGCGTGCAGACGATATTTGATATACACATGGGCTCGCAAAATAAAGAGAATGATATAAAGAGCATTTCCATTCTCATCGCAACGCCGATTCTTACCGGGCCAGGGCTTATGACCGCACTCGTTGTGCTCTCGCAGGAGATGGGTTTCGCACCACCGCTGGTTGCGGTCATTGTCGCGCTTGCCATCTCATGGATCATTCTTTACAACGCAAACATCGTGAAAAAAATAATAGGAAAAAGAATAATAGAGGTCTCTTCAAAGGTTTTCGGTTTAATCACCCTTGCCCTAGGCGTTTCGTACATAAAAAGCGGGATAGCCTAAGCAATGGCCATCTCTATCCCGAGCTTCTCGCTTAATTTCTCAAGCATAACCCTCGTCATCCTGTCCAGGGTGTACTCATGCTTCCATCCCCAGTCCTTCCTCGCCTGGGAATCATCTATGCTCTTAGGCCAGGAGTCTGCAATCTTCTGCCTGAAATCCGGCTTGTACTCGCATTTGAATTCTGGGATGTATTTTTTAACAGATGCCGCGAGCTCTTTTGCTGAAAAGCTTATCGCAGCAAAATTGTAGCTTGTTCTCACGGTTATTTTTGATGCCGGCGCTTTCATCAATTCTATAGTCCCCCTTATCGCGTCATCCATGTACATCATAGGAAGAACGGTATCCTCCCTCACAAAGCAGGTATATCTTTTATGCTGGAGCGCCTCATAGTAGATGGCAACTGCATAATCGGTTGTCCCACCTCCCGGCAGTGCCTTGTAGCTTATCAAACCAGGATAGCGCAAACTCCTCACATCAACTCCGTATTTGTAGAAGTAGTACTGGCAGAGGAGTTCTCCGGAAACTTTCGTAACGCCGTACATCGTTGTCGGTTCAAGCACTGTTCTCTGGGGTGTTTTTTCCCTCGGCGTTGTAGGCCCAAATGCAGCAATCGAGCTCGGCCAGAAAACCCTTGTCATCTTGTACTCTTTCGCCAGGTCAAGAACATTCTTCAAACTCTGCATGTTCACATGCCACGCCAAATCAGGGTTCTGCTCACCCTTTGCAGAGAGCAAAGAAGCAAGATGGTATACAGTATCTATATCATACTTTTTCACAATGGCCTCAAGCGCTGATTTGTCTGTCGCGTCCGCAAACTCAAAAGGCCCCTTTTTCAGCTCCTCGCTGGGGGCGGTCTTGCTTCCAACAGCAACAACATGCTCGTTTCCGTATATTTTCCTCAGCTCCGGCACCAAATCAGAGCCTATCTGGCCTGTTGCGCCGATAACCAGGATGTTTTTCATCTCCGCCATCTTCTCACCTACTGGATAATCTTAAGCTCTTTTCCAACCTTCTCAAGCTTCTCAAGAGCAAAATCCAAATCCGCTTTTTTGAAATCTGCTCTCACCATCGTCCTTAGCCTTGCCTTTCCCTTCGGAACCATGGGGTAGACAATGGGCAGTACATACACCCCCTCATCCCAAAGCCTTGCGCTCATCTCCCTCGCCTTTCCCTCATCATAGGTCATTATCGGGGTTATTGGGGTTTCGCTTTCGCCGATATCAAAACCCAACTCTTTCGCCTTCTTCTTGAAATACTTCGTGTTCCTCCAAAGCTTCCTCACAAGCCTGTCATCCTCCTCAAGCACCTCCAATGCTGCGATGCACGCGGCCACAACAGCAGGCGGATGGGAGGCGGTAAGCAGATAAGTTCTGGACTTGTTCAGAAGGTATTTCTTTATTGTCTTTGTTGTCGCGATAAACCCTCCCATAACCCCAAACCCTTTTGAGAAAGTTCCCATCTCTATCTCTATCTTTCCCTCAAGGTTGAAATGGCTCACTATTCCTCTTCCATGGTCCCCAAGAACGCCGTCTCCGTGCGCATCATCAACATAGACATGGGCGCCGTACTCATTCGCAAGCCGGCAGATCTTATCGAGGGGGGCGATGTCTCCATCCATGGAGAAAACACCATCTGTAATTATCCATTTCCTCCTGTGATTTTTTCCTTCGTTTTCTTCTAGTATTCTTTTCAAATCATCCATATCCCTGTGCTTGAAAATCGCCCTCTCGGCCTTCGTAAGCCTCACGCCATCTATTATGGAGCCGTGGTTCAATTCATCCGAAATTATCAAATCCCCTTCACCCGCAAGGGCAGGAATGGCGCCTGAATTCGCGGTAAACCCAGTATTGTAATATATTGCATCCTCCGTATGCTTGAACCTTGCAATCGTTTCCTCAAGTTTTAGATGAAGGTCCATGTTGCCAGCAATCGCCCTTACAGAACCGCTTCCGGCCCCGTATTTTTTCAGCGCCTCCTTCGCTGCCCTTTTTACTTTCGGATGGTTGCTAAGGCCCAGATAATTGTTTGAGCAGAACATCAATACCCTTTTTCCATCCACAATACTCCAAGGCAGGGACGCGCTTTCAAGCTTTCTTGGGTTCCAAAGAAGGTTCTTCTCCTCCAAATCCTTCAATTCAAGCAGCAGCTGCTGCTCCAAAGAAGAAACCGTCTGGCTTATTTGCATTCTCTCACCCACAAACGCATGAAAGAAAGGATTTTTAAACTATATCGAAACTAGGTTCGGCAATTGCAGATTCTTAAAAGTGTTTCCTAAAGGAAACAGTTTTTATCAAAAGTGTTTCCCAAGGGAAACGTTTTAAAAACCTGTCGAGAGAATATATACCATGAGAGTGGAGGTATTCAAAAGGATAATAAGCGAATGGCAGGAGAGGCCCCTTCCGGAGGTTATGCCGAGGGAGATAGAGGTCAAACCAACTAAGGAAAGGATTACTGCAATAGTTGGCCCAAGACGTGCAGGAAAAACCTATCTTATGTTCTACATCATAAAGAACCTGGTTGAGAAAGTGGGGAAAGAGAAGATTATATTCATAGATTTTGAGGACAACAGACTGGTAGGGTTGAAGAACGAAGAGCTTGATGAGATATTTGTTGCCCATAGAGAACTGACAGGAAAAGAGCCAGAATATCTCTTTTTTGATGAGATACAAAACATAAAATACTGGAGCAAATTCATCAGGCGCCTCCACAACCTAAACAAGTATTCCATAGTAGTAAGCGGGTCTTCGTCAAAACTTCTCACTGGCGAGATAGCCACAGAGCTAAGGGGAAGATACAGAAGCGTTCTCATACTACCTTTTACATTCACAGAATTCCTAAAGGCTAAGGGATTCAGTTATACGAAAATGACAGCGTATACAGAGAAAAAAGGCGGGATACTAAGGCACTTCAACAACTACCTCTCCTACGGTGGTTTTCCTGAAGTCGTTAAGGCGAAAACCGAGGAGGAAATGAGAGAGCTTGCAAGAACCTATTATGATACAATATTTTACAGGGACATACTGGAAAGATACAAGATAAAGAACAAAGAGATAATAGAAATGTTGATGGCCTACATTACAGATAATAACGCATCCATCTTTTCCATCTCTTCTTTTGAAAAAATAATGAAAGAAAGGGGGGTAAGGATAAGCAAAAAAACAGTATCGCAATACTTAAGGTATTTGGAAGAATCTTTTTTTGTGTTTTCTCTTGAGAAGTTTTCCTATTCGCCAAAAACCCGGATGATCAACCCAAAAAAGGTATACATAGTAGACAATGTATTCCACACATTTCTCTCTACAACCCTTTCCCCAAACAAAGGAAAACTCCTAGAGGCTCTGGTGGCAAGGGAGTTAAAGAGAAGGGGGTATAATTTGGGTTATTTCAAAGAAAAAAACGAATGCGATTTTATAGTAAGCGATGGCAAAAAAATTGTCGCGGCTGTTCAGGTAACCTATGAGATAAACGAGAGGAATAAAAAGAGGGAACTAAATGGGTTGGCGGAAGCATTAGAAAAACTCAAAATAAAGAATGGGCTGGTGCTAACATACGATCAAAAGGAAAATCTATTGTTTAAAAATAAAAGGATAAAGGTACTCCCAGTATGGGAATTTCTCATGTTCCCTAAGGAGAATGCGTTCTAACCCTCTTCCCTCTCTCCTTTGGCTCGATCTCTATTTTCGCGTTCTTGAATTTTTTATTCAGCTCTTTTCCACCGAAATACTCGTGCAAAAAAACCGCGAGAGCGCCAACCTCTGAATGGGGCTGGTTTCCTATCGCAATGTTATAGTCCGCAATCCTATAAACTTCAGACGGAACCTTCTCGCTTCCAACCACAACCATGAGATTTTTATCTTTTTTTATTTCGTTTATTTTTTTCTCCAGTGGCATTCCGTACATCGTCAGATGGACAAGGGTAAATTCTTTCTTTGCGTTTTTCAGAAATCTCAATGGGTTCGCCTCGTAGTCAATGAAAAAATCGCCGCCCCAGTTTTCGCAAACCTTCCTAATGCTCTCCTCAAGCCCTTCATCCTTCTCCCCGGAGTAATAAACACCATCTGCACCAAAAGCCCTTGCAACAAGGGCAACATGCGTGCTTATCCTCTCATCCCTGGGCAGACGGTGTCCGAGCCTAAATACGAGAAGCAAACCTTTCCATCCTCCTTCCAAACTCTTCTATCTGCTCTACTGTCGGAAGATAAACAACCCGGAAATGTTTTTTTGATGAGCCGAACGCAGAGCCAGGAACAGAAACTATTTCCTCCTCTCTCATAAGTTTTCTCACAAACTCCCAATCATCCATTCTTGCATCAAACCTTATCCAATAGTAGAATGCACCGTTCGGCTTCTCTGCAGAAAGAACCGGGTTCTCTTCGATAATCTTTGCCATAGCATCCCTTCTTTTCAAAAGCTCTCTCTTAAACTCCTCTATATGCCCCTTGGGCCCTTTTATCGCGGCTACAGCGGCCTTCTGCGCCTCTGTATTTACTGAAAGCCTCTGGTTGCACAGCTTCTCAAAAGAATTCTTCAGCCCATCCAGCCCTTCCCCATGGAAAACAACCCATCCCACGCGCGCTCCGGGAAAGATGAAATTTTTTGAAATGCTCTGCCCATAGATAAAAGGAACATCCTTCGCAATCTTTTTGAAATCCGGCAGAGGGACAAAGGAGAGCATGTCGTATGCGCCATCGTAAAAAATCGGAACCTTCAATTCGCCGGCAATGTTCACTATTGCTTTCAACTGCTTCTCATCATACACCCTCCCAGTCGGGTTATTCGGGCTTATTATGCAGATTGCCTTTACCTTTTTTCCCGCTATCGCTTTTCTCACGCTATCCTCATCTGTGTAGTCCGCGAGCAAAGGGCCCTTTCCGTACACCCTTGCCTTTGTTAGATAGAGCGGATATGCCGGGTCCTCGAGCAGGATGTACTCATCCTTTTCTGTTAAAGAGAAGTAAAGGAAATCTATCGCCTCGCTTAGGCCTGCTGTTATGAAAACATTCTCCTCCTCTGTCCTATGCAGCTCAGCAACAGCCTTTAAAAGCTCTGGGTCTCCTTTTGATGGCGCGTAGCCCTTTATCCTTGGGTTTAGCGCGGCCTCTGAAAAGGCTTTCATCACATGCTCCGGAGGAGAAAAGCCATAAGGAACAGGGTCGCCTATGTTGAAGTAAAGAAGCCTCTTCCCTTCCTTCTCAAGCTTTTTCGCCTCCATTACAATGTCCCTTATCGCATACTCAACATGTTTTGTTCTTTCAGCAAGCATGCTATACCCCCACCTTTATCTCAACATTTCCAAGAACAATCGGTTTTTTAATCGTTATCCCTTCCTCAACTTCGCATGTGGAATAGAAATCCGTTTCTATGCACAAGCCCGTTTCGCTCGTTATCTGCTCAAGGTCATCGGTTGCGATGGAGGGGTCGTAGAGAAGCGCAACCCCATGCCTAAGGTAAAGCACCCTCCACACATCGTTAGCGAGCTGGTATTGATAAAGGGAATAATCCGTGGGTGCATCTGCCCCCAAAGTAAGCATCATGGAAAAACCAACGAGCACGATCAAGGAAAAAACAGCCTCCAGCGTATGCATATCACTCACCGCACACAAACAACCTTCTTATCTCCTTATCCTCGCCGTAAACAACCAATCTGTATATGCATATCCCCTGCCCTTTTTGAAAACCTATGGAAAGCTTCTCAAGCCCTGCATCCTCCCTCATTTTATCAACATTTATTTTCATGCTCTCATCCGTAAGCCAGTTTGGATAAACAGCAGCCGGGTTTCCTGCCTCATCATCAAGAGTTTTTGCCCTCATCTTAACAACATAATCCGCAATGGCGACAAGCTTGTTGAATGTTGTCTGCCTCTCCATCACCTCTATTGTTCTTGCAGAGTAATACATAGAGTACTGAACATAAAAGAGAAGCATGAGCATTATTGGAACTATTGAAAGCATAAGGTCTATTGAGATAAAACCTTTAAACCGGTTCAACATCCCAAACCCCCTTTACAACAGTCGGCATCTCTACCTTTGTTCCGTTTCTGTATGTGTATGCCTTTCCTCCCTCAACCATGAACCCTTCCCCGAAAAGCTCATCCTGTGCATATATCCCCCTGATATTCCCGGAGAGAATAAAGCTGTCTATGAGCCTTGCCGTGTTCTCACTCTCTGCCCTAGCCATAGCAATATGCACGGCTTTATAGGAAGCACCCTGGAAATACACCGCTGTTGAAAGAAGAATGGCAATGACTGTAATCATGATAAGAAAATCGAGCATGAACTCAATGCTTACAAGCCCCATCCTTTCACCTATTTTGTATAGTTTGCGGCCTTCTCCAATGAAAACCCGGTTTTCCCAAGCCCGGACTCAAAAACATCGCCGAACCCTATGTTTTTATCCAAAACCTCTTTCATGCTTATGTGTATCCCATCCTCGCGCGGATAGTATGCCGCCTTTCCATAATTATAGTGCTTATCGTATATTGTGTATCCGAAGAGTTTTTCATCCCCGAAGCCACCGGAGCCAAGAAAAACATCTATGGAGAGTAACCGGGTAAATTCCTTTACATAGTTATCAACATCGCCCTCGCTCTGCACCTTAAGCGACTTTACTTTTTCAGGGTCAAAGCTCACCTCCACATCAACTGCGCTCTCGCAGTCAAAATAGTTTGCAAGCAACTCTCCTCTACTCCCCCACCCGCTCACAGCGTCATCTGGTTTTGGAAATGGATGGTGGGTTTTTGCATCCCCGGCAATTTTTGCAACATATTTCAAATCGCCCTTGCTCGCAGGCCCGCACCATGGAAATGCCTTAAACCCCCTTTCCTCAAGCCCGGCCGTGGCATCCAGCCAAACAAGGGCAGTGGAGAAAGCAACGGATTTTCTTATGTATGACTTTAGCTCATCTGTTTTGAAATTGCTTATGAACTCAACCGGAAAGCAGACCGGGAACCCTTTCCCGCATTTGAGCGCATTTACTGTTGCCTTCTCTGCGACCTGCGCAATGTAGAGGTTTGTGGCTGCGATCGTTGCACCGGTTGCGTATGCTTTCGTGAGCGCCTTATAATCAAGCTCTGTTTGGTATGCCCTTTCCATGGCTATTGCCTTATCTTGCGAGAAGGACTTGTAGTATAAAAAGGAGTGGATGAAGTTCAACGAGATGGCAAGGAAGCTTATGACGAGAAGGAAGCTAAGGTATCCCCTCACCCATTCACCCTCTCGCCTTTTTCTTTAAGTAGCTTGCGATCTCATAAACCTGCAGGGTTTCTATCCCAACAACCTTTGCTATCTCATCGGCCTCATACTCAATAACGAGAATGGGTTTTTTGCTGAGGAGCTGTCTCCTTTCCTCTATTTTATACTCCTTTATTTCCCTCAACGGAATCACCCTCTCCCTCGCAAGGTCTTTTTTGTCCTTCACAAAAAAACTCATCTCCTCCTTTGTCAAAATCAGGATTCCATCCTTTCTTCCCGTAGATTCGCTCAATGTTGCGAATGTCGCTATCAAAACCTCCATCCTCTCACCCCGTTCTGCTCTGACTGAAACTTTTTTTAAACCTAACCATAAGAATAAACCATGTGATAGAATGGAGGCGCTTTATCTTGAGGACAGCTATCTTAAGGAATGCGATGCAAAGGTAGAAAGCGTAAGGAACGGAAGATACATAGTGCTAAACAGAACGGTTTTCTACCCAAACGGAGGAGGACAGCCGCACGATACCGGAAAAATAATAAGAAAGAGCGATGGGCAGGAGTTTGCCGTTGTTTTTGTTGGGAAGTTTGATGGCGTGATAAGCCATGAGGTTGACAGGGAAGGGTTGAAGGAGGGGGATGAGGTTAGATGCGTTATTGATTGGGAGAGGAGGTATAAACTCATGAGGATGCACACCGCGGCCCATGTTCTCGCTGGCGGTGTACTCTACAAAAAATACGGCGCAAAAATAACCGGGAACCAGCTAGATGTGGACAAAAGCAGGTTTGACTTCAACCTTGAGAATTTTGACAGGGCATTGCTCGAAAAAGCGGTTGGGGAGGCAAACCAACTCCTAGAGAAGGATGCGGAGGTCAAAACATACTATTTGCCGAGGGCTGAGGCAATGAAAAACCCTGAGATGGTAAAGCTCGCCGGAGCCCTTCCACCAAATGTGGACCCTTTGAGGATAGTTGAGATTGTGGGCGTTGACATTCAAGCGGATGGAGGGACGCATGTGAAAAACCTTAGAGAGGTTGGGAAAATTGAGATCATAAAACTGGAGAATAAGGGGAAGGACAACAGACGGGTTTATTTTAAATTGATTTAAAAAGTTTTTTGTGCAATTGCTTTTGTGATAGTATGAAAACAAAGTTCCTTTTTTTGCTCCTAGCCCTACTGGGTTTTTCTGTTGCCATAGATATTACGGGTTGCAGCGTTTTGAGCACCGATAACGAGGTCTATGTACTCCAGAACGACATCTCCGGTGGAAACTGCATCAGGGTTACTGGCGAAAACATAACATTCAACCTTAATGGGCATAATGTAAACGGATATGGCGGAGATGCCATAATAATAGAGAATACACGAGGGGTTGTTGTTGAGAATGGAACCGCGTATTCTACCAATGGTGGGTTAGTTGTAATAGGCAGCCGGGATTCTACTATAAGGAACTTTGCGGTTTCTACGCTCTCTGGATTTAGCATCCGTGTAATCGACTCTGCGAATATCTCCTTTAGTGAGGTGAATTACTCCCGGGGCCTCGGGTCTGCTGGCGCAGCAATCCTTTTTACTAACATGACAGACTCGCTAATGGAAAACTCAAGGTGCACGCTAGCAGCAGACTATAACGGTGAGTACTCTGAATATTCCGGCTGCATTGTTTTGACCTCTAACTCAAACAACAACATGATAGTAAACAACTATTTTTCCAACGCTTACAGAAATGGTGTTTTCATTTACAAGAGTTATAACAACACGATTTCAGGAAACACCATAGAAAATTCCCACTGGTATGGGGTTGCTGTGAGGGATGCTGAGAACAACACGATAACAGGAAATAGGTTTGTTGGCTCCGGGCTCGTACATCTCTACTTTGATGAAAGCGGAAAAAACAACACCTATGATGGGAATGAGAATGAGGATGGCGACCCGATCATTGTTTTCATAGACCAGGAGAACATTACTTTCGAAAACAACAAAACCTCTGAGATTGTCCTGTTTAACATCACGAACGCAACATTCAAGAACATAACCATGGTTGAGGGAGGGATAAACATCCTTGGAAACGGAGTTGCAAACATTACTTTTGATGGTTTCACAATAACAGGTGCGGGCGCGGCAATTTTCCTGAACCCCTCTTATGAGAATATCAGTTTTCTGAATGGGGCGATAGCAGATTCAACCTATGGATTCTACGGGACTTTGGACAGAAAGTTTCATGTTGAAAATTTGAACGCAACAAACATCACCAGGTATCCAATAGGGCTGGACATCCCCTCTGATTCTGCGTGCGAGGAGGTATTTGTTTCAAACTATACAGTGGACGGAAACTCAGTGCAGTACACAACGAGCGATGGCTTCACCCTTCTTCCAGGAAAATACTCTCAGGTTTTTATGTGCAGCGTTTCCGGAGCAAACCTTTACGATATGGAAATAACGCATGGACTATTTTTCTACTACTCCGGCAACATCAACGCCGGAAGGATAAACATCTCCGGTGCGTACATTCCGGTAAAGTTATTGAACAGCGATGGCGTTTATTTTGAGGATTTCATCATAGAGAACGCGCGCGTAGAAGGGATGAACATCCTGAACTCAAACAACACAGAGATACATAGGACAAACATAACAACTGTCTCTGACTCTTCAATACCAACCTTCCACCTGGTGGATTGGACATACACCGATGTTGGTATTTACACGAGCGGTGTTGATGGGTTTATTTTAAATGAGAGCAGTGTTGAGAATGCTGATGCCTCATTATGGATGCGGGGAAGCTCCAAGAATGTTAATATCTACGGCTCAACATTCAGGAACGGAATGCACGGCATTATTATGGATAATGTTCAGTATGGGGTGATAGAAAGCAATGTATTTTCTGATTTTAGCCAAAGCGGGATAACGGCGAACTACGCAAACCAAACACAGGTTATGGAAAACAACCTGACCAACGCTGGGGGTGATATAAACAGCGGGGCAATAAACTTCTACGGAGGAAGGGATATCTCTGTGTTCAGGAATAGAATAAACGCAAGGAGCGGTATAATCTTCTCCTCAGCATATGGCTCTAGCGATTATCTCACAGAATTTTCAATCTATGAGAATGAGATAAAAAACATTCCCGGAACTGCTGGTGTTTATGTTAGAGGGGGCTATGGAAGCGCAACAAGTTTTAGCATAACATACAACAACATTTCAACCGCGCTTAATGGAGTAAGGCTATGGGGGGCAAAGGAAGGGACAGTATGCTATAACAGAATAGAAAATGCTGAAACAGGGATATATGCAATAGACAGCGGCGAGCTTACCTTCTGCGATTCTGAGATGAAAGATGTTTCAAACTTCCCGGTTTTTCTTGACTACACAAACGAAACCTTCTGCGGCTCAACAAACGTGAGCAACGTAACCCATGGAGGCGAAGCAGTAGAGTATTACAATCTAAACGGCATTACCATAGAAAATATAGACGACTCCTCTGAGATAATTTTGTGCGATGTGAACGATTCAATAATAAGAAATATAGAAATGAAAGGAAGCGAAGGCGAGAGGGGCATCCTTGCTGTTTTGAGCAACAGGAATTCATTCTATGAGAATACCGGGAGGGATGTATACTCCATGACCTATCTTTTAAGAAGCAACGGAAATAACCTCTCAAACTACACCGTAAACAACGCAACATATGGTGTGATGGTTGACATCTCCTCTGGAAATATAGTAGAAAACTCGCTCATAATCACACCGAGCGGTTATGCTGTGTATGTTTACAGAGATTCGGATAACAACACGATCCAAAACATGAATGTAACCGGCCAAATTTCTATCTATGGCTCATACTGGACAGCTGAAAACAATATTATAATTGGGAATGATGTAAACGGAACAGGTTCTGGTGACAGAGGGATAAGCATAGGCGCAGCTACCTTTACCCTTATCCAGGAAAACAGGATATATAATGGCGAGATACAGGTGTATGCAAGCGGAAACAATGTCTCCTACAACAACTTTACAGGAACATGCAGTGGATGGCAGTGCGTAAGATGCAGCGGGGAGAATAACTTAATTTACAAAAATTTCTTCAACCTTTCTTCCCAACCATATCTCGGCGCGATACTGGTCGGCGGAACAACAAACAATGTTTCAAGGAATTATTTTGCAACCACAATAGTCCGTGTTGAGAGCGGGAATGTTGGGTGCGGAAACCTCTATGGCGTTTTGAATGTTTCGGGCCCAACAGGAATAATCAACACATCCTGCTTCCCGGGAAACATAACAGAGATGGAGATCTTTCCCACCCCAGTTTATGAATCCTCTAATGCATCCTGCAGGGCATACTACACCCACGAAGACCCTTATGATGCTCAGAGGGTTGAGTTCAGGTGGTATGTGAACGGAGTGCATCTTCCGGCTTACGATGGGTATGGCTCTGGCGCAAGAGACTCCTGGATAGAAACAAACGTTTCTTTGCCTGCGAATGAGAGCAGCGCAGGGGATAACATCACATGCGAGGCGCGTGCCTACGATGGAGCGCACTGGACAGAGTGGGTGAACGAAACCGTTGAGGTTGCGCCGGATACTTGCGGTGTGTATGTAAATGAAACCTCTGTTTTCTTTGGCTCGCTTACAACGAATGTGATAAGTGATGAAAAAAGTATTTCTGTGATAAATCCTGGAACCATCCCGGGCAACATCTCAATAAACGGAACAGACTGGGTCGGGCCTGCTGTTTTCTCTTCCACGCGCACAAGATGGAGCAAAGTCTCTGGAAGCTATGATTCAAAAACACCCCTAACCTCTACGCCTGCCCTTGTGTATGAAAACCTGCCCGGAGGAAGCTCTTTCCTCCTTTACCTCCAGCTTTATACGCCCATAGGCCAGCAGAATGGAACTTATAACCAAACGATAACCATGGTTGCCGAATGTCCATAAGCTAAAACTCAAACTCGCCAGCCCCTTTTCTCAGTATTTTTTTGTTCACCAAATCCACAACAGTAGAACCCTCCTTATATTTTGTTGGTCCTCCATCAACAACCAGGTCTGCCTTCTCCAAGAATTCCTTTTTTATTTCCTCAACGCTGGATGGGGCTGGCTCACCAGAGAAGTTCGCGGAGGTGGAAACTATAGGAAATCCAACCTCATTTATCATTTTCATAACAAAAAAATGGGCCGGCACCCTTACACCAACCAATCCCTTGCTCACAGGCATTGGTTTCTTTGCCCTGAGCAAAAAAGTATACGGGCCCGGAAGGTATCTTGTAATATACCCAAGCTCTTCTTCCTTCAGGTAAAAAAAAGAAAGAAGCATAGAAAGCCCACCTACGGCTACGCTCATGGGCTTCTCCCCCTCCCTTCCCTTTATCCTCCTTATCCTATCCACGACCTCCTTTTTCAGCGCATTCCCCCCAATCCCGTAGAGTGTGTCTGTTGGGTAGATGAGCAGGCCATCTGAGAGAAGCACTTTTTTTGCAGTTTCAAACGCAAGGTCCCATTCCTCTTCAAGCTTTATTATCTTCATTTCCATCTGTATGAATTTTGAATCTGCTTATTTTTAAATTTTATCAAACAAAAGGTTTTACATGCTGTACATCACAGGGGCGAGCGGAAGATTGGGGAGGCGTTTGCTTGGGATGTTTCCGAATGCCCTTCCGCTTTCAAGAAAACCAGTCCTCGGAAGAAAGGGTGTTCTGACAAACTACAGCCGGGGCCAGCTCGAAAAAATTCTAAAAAAAGGGGATGTTGTCCTCCACGCAGCCGGAAGCATGGAGTTTGGGAATGAGGAGGAGCTCAGAAGGGGGAATGTTGAGATAACAGAAAACCTTGTGGAGGCGCTTCCAGAAGGAAGGATAATATACGCATCCAGCGTAGCAGTTTACGGAAAAAAACTTGCCGAAATCCCGGCGGATGAGTACACTGAACTCAACCCGGATTCTGCGTATGCAAAGGCAAAGCTGGAGGCAGAAAACATCGTCCTGAACAAGAATAAGGAGAATACTGCTCTTAGGATTGCAACTGTATACGGGCCGGAGTACGAGGATTATTTCAGGATAATCAGGTTGATAGAAAAGGGAAGGATGATTATATTCGGGAACGGGGAGAACAGGATTCCATTCGTCCATGTTGAGGATGTTGCGTATGCGTTCAAACTCGCATATGAGAAAAAAGCCCATGGGATATACATCATATCCGGAAAGGCGGAAAAACAGAAGGAGATATACGCGTATGTTGCGAGGGCGCTTGGGAAAAAGCCGCCATGGCTCAGCCTTCCACCGGGAATCGCAAAAAAGCTTATTGAATGGGCAGGGATAAAATTCACGGAAGAGCACTTCAACATTCTCTCTTCAGATAGGGTTTTTGATTTCGGGAAGGCCTATCATGAGTTGGGTTTTGCGCCGAGAAGCCTTTGGAAGGGTTTGGATGAGATGATCGCGGTTTACAAAAACAAATATAAACATTAATGGGGAAAAAATAGGGGATAGGTATGGGAAGGGTTGAGGAGTACATAAAAGAGGGCATAGAGAAAAAAGGTGGGTTGCTTTTTGCGGTGATAGACCCGCTGGACTACAAGCATCCTGAGCACGCGATAAAGACCGCCTTTAATGCAGGGGAAGGAGGGGCGGATGTTATCCTCGTTGGCGGCTCTACCGGGGTACAGGGAGAGCTTCTTGACAATGTGGTGAAGGAGATAAAGAGTAGGGTTAGTGTTCCGGTTGTCCTTTTTCCGGGAAACATCGCAACAATCACGAAATATGCAGATGCCCTTTACTTTATGTCCCTTCTAAACTCCCGCAACCCATACTGGATAACTAGGGCGCAGATGCTCGCTGCACCGGTTGTTAGGAGGTACGGGATAGAGGCACTTCCAACAGCCTATGTTGTTGTTGAGCCGGGTGGGACGGTTGGTGTTGTTGGGGAGGTTGAGCTCATCCCAAGAGAGAAGCCAAAGCTCGCGGCTGCGTATGCCATGGCTGCAGAGCTCATGGGCTTCAGGTTTTTTATTACAGATGCCGGCTCGAACCCAAAAACAGGGCATGTTCCGCTAGAAATGGTTTCTGCGGTTAGGGGAAGCACATCCATCCCATATATCGTTGCTGGTGGGATAAAGACTCCTGAAGATGCAAAAAACGTTGTGAAAGCAGGCGCGGATGCTGTGCAGGTGGGAACTGCTTTTGAGGAAGATGGGAGTAAGGAAAAAATAGAGAAGATGGTAAAGGCTATAAGGGAAGGGGCAAAACTTCGCCGGTGAACGCATCCCGTCTTTCTCTATTCTCCACAAACCATCTGCTCATCCCTCTCGGGATATCGAATACCCTTCCTGTTTTCAGGCTGTGGATTAGGATTACAAAATTCAATCTTCCATTTGTTTTTTCTTTTATCCTTCTCTCCTGCTCCCTTCCGACCTCCTCCAGGACTAGGTAGGAGAAAAACTCTTTACCTACATCCTCCTTTTTATAACCCATCTCAGAGAGGGATTTCTCAACACGCTCAACAGCGGGCATGTAAAGATGGTATGCCTCTTCCCCACAGATAACAGTGCTTCTCTTTTTGAGCACGCCCCTCTTGAACATGTGCCTGATGATGTTCTGCATGTTAAGGTTGCTTTCATGGAATATCGCCTTGAAAAGTTCTTTTGGCTTTTCCGGAAGCCCGAGCTCATCTGCATACTCCTCGCTTATCTTTGCGCTTCTTCCCTCTGCAATATCAACGAAAGCTTCGAGCATGCTTTTCGCTGGAATGCCTGGTTTCTTGTTGAGTTTTCTCATAATCTCTACAATTAAATAGTGAATATCCTGCGCTACATTCAGATACCCGCAGTTCGTATGGAGGTATATATCTGTTCTCAACGCGTAGTTATGCTTTTCCAGCCTCTTTATCTCTTCGTCGGATGGAATCCCACCCATTATCTTTGCAACTGAGTAAAACTTACTCACCTCCTCTTCCCTTGAATCAACGCACTGGAGGGCTTGGGAGAACCTCTTGAAAAGGGCTATGTTCGAGTAGGCAGAGTCATTCAGGTGCTTCTCCAAAGCCTCTAAATGCTTCCTTGCAACCTCGCTCTCCCCGCCCATTCTTTTTATGTACTCGCAAAATTCTGTGGAGCCTTTTTCTTTTATAACATAGAATTTTCTCTCATGCGCCGAGTATACAATAGAAAGAAGCGGTATATTCCTCCCCCCGTAGTGCAAGACATCATCGCTCACCCTGTTCCCCGCTTTTACCGCAAGTTCGATGAAACTTTTCTTTCTTTCCTTTATAAGCTCTACAACCTCTTTGAAATTCTCCTCGCCCTTATCCTTTGTCTGTTCATCGTACTTTCCAACAAACAGGATGTAAGGAAGCTTTTCCAGGTTCCCGGTGTGATAGAGATGGCCGACCATGTAAAAAACCTCTGCAAAATCCGTTTCCGGCACCCCTTTCAAATGCTCAGGCTTTCTTATGTTTATGCTCGTTCCGAAAACCCCTCCATAGAGAACGCCATCTCTTACCTCTGATGTTGTCTTCCCGAGAATCTCAGAAAGCTCTATGTACTCGCTGTTTGACGCGTACATCAAGGTTGGCTCCTGGCCTTTGCTCATATCCTTAAATCCCTTCACATGCTCCTCGTACTCTTTCATTCTCAAAAAATCGTTTATCTGCGAGAGAACCATTTTTTCGTGTCCGCTAAAATCCTTCTTTTTCCGTATGTAGTCAAAAATATTAAAATCATCATCATGGGTTTCAAAAAGCAGTTCCTTGCTTGCAATTTTCAAGAATTCTACAACTGAGTTGTTGTTGCTAAGGTCAACTTTGTTCTTGTTCCATATATTTTCAAGAAGAGCATAGTAAGTATATCTTCCTTCAACAGCAACATCATGCGCCATTCCAATTATTCTTCCGCATTTTTCGATATGGGTAAGTTTGAATTTTTCTTTAAATACATGCCCTACCATAAGCTCACCTTTTTTGTTTTTTATGTGTCAAAAAGTTTAAAATAGTTAGCGAAATCTTTGTAAAATTATGTTAATTATATTTAACACAAAATCGATTATAGGTTGATTGGAGATGACAAGCATAAAGGAGATCCTCAGGGATTCGAATCCATGGTGAAAAGAGGAGTTCAGAGTAGAATTTAGAGAGCGGGAGGTTTACAAACGTCTTCAAAAATTCTTGTCGCTACGACAGATAATAGCGCTCACTGGCTTACGAATGGTAGGGAAGATGATTTTAGCCGCTCAAAGGTTTTTGAGTGGTGCGTGATAAATCAGCTTAAGGCAGAGTTTTTCTGGCGGGATGTTTTGCGCCTACTCTCCGATTACCTTCACAAGCACCCTCTTTCTTCTCTGGCCATCGAATTCGCAGTAGAATATCTGCTCCCAAGGGCCTAGGTCCAGCCTCCCGTTGGTTATTGCCATCACAACCTGATGGCCCATGAACTGCCTCCATATGTGCGCTGCGGCGTTGTCCTCACCTACATTATGCCTGTAATTTGCCTTATAGGGAACGAGCCTCTCGAGCACATCCAAGAAATCCCTTTTCAGCCCTTCCTCATCATCGTTCACTATCACAGCAGCGGTTATGTGCATTGGGTTTATGAGAACGAGCCCTTCCTTTACCCCGCTTTCTTTTACTATCCTTTCGATTTTTTCAGTTATGCGCACGAACTCTATTCTGTTCTTTGTGTTAAACTCTAGGTACTCTGTTTTTGATTTCATGAATTATGGGGGAATGAGAAGATTTAAAAAATATTATATGAAAAAAAATCGCTATCGGGTGATCAATTGGGTGCAAAGCCTAGGAAATGGAAGAAGAAGAATAAGATGCGATGGAAGTGGGTAAAGAAAAGGAGAAGAAGACTGAAGAGAAAGATGAAGAGAAGGGTTGGGGAGCTTTAGTTCTTTAAAGTACCGTTTAGACATATCTTGCTCTTTTTCTTATTTCCTCGACCCTTTTCAGAACCAATTTGCTTTTTTCATATTCTGTGTATCCCTTTGCAAAATCTTTCTCGAACCCCTTTATCGCCCTGAGCATTGCAAAAACATCATCCGCTTTGTCCTCAATCCTTTTTGAGATGAAACCCAAACCAAAATCTATCACATAGAGTTTTTTTCCTTTTCGTATTATGTTCGCGGGAGTAAAATCGCCGTGGATAATATCATTTGCGTGGAGTTTTGCAAGAATCATGCCGAACTCTTCTGCGAGTTTGGGGGTTATTCTTCTCGGCCTTTCTCCTTCTATGAAAGATTCAATTATAGTGTTTTCGCTTACAGAAAAAACAACGGGCGCATCAACCCCAGCAAGCTTTGCCTTGTGGAGGAGCTTTGCCTCCATTTTTGTCCTTTCAAACCTTACCTTTTCATCTATCTCCTTTATCCTGTAATCCCGGGCAAACCTGTCCTTGACCACAACGCTTTTTCCTAGGAATTTTGCCTTTTCAACCCTTGCCTCAGCCCCCCTCCACATGATCACACCTATGTTAAAAACAGTTCGTGGAATCCTTTTTCTACCCATACATCCCGGTATCTTTTTTCTCCTTTCTCTCTTCCCCTACTAACTCCTTAAACATAGGGCTTATATTATAATGTTTGCTCTGCTCTTTCCATAGTTGGACTGCAGACCTCTCTTCCTTCATCGCCTCTAAGAAATCCTCCATTTTTATTTTTCTCTCCATTCCTTCCAATGCATCCCTGTAAGCAAGCAAGGCAGCCTTCTTGCATATGTTCTCTATGTTTGAAGAGGCCATTCCCTCACTCCTCTTTGCCAGGTCCCTAAAGTCTACCCTCTCTACAGGAAGGTTTCTTGTGTAATACTTAAAAAGCTCTTCCCTTGTCTCCTCATCAGGCTCTGGGATGTAAACAATGCTTTCAAACCTCCTTAAAACAGCAGAATCCACCATCCATGGCATGTTTGTTGTTCCTATAACAATCACGTCCAAATTTCTCTTTTTTATATCATCCAATTCCTTCACAAACTGGTCCACCAGCCCAACATTGCATACCCTTGATTCCCTTATTCCTCCAAGCCCTTCCAACTCATCGAATATAAGGACGCACGGCTGGTTTTCCTTGGCTTTCTTGAATATTGCTTTCATATTCCTTTCAGAGCTTCCTACATACATATTGAGGATCTCTGCAACCTCAACCTTTATCATTTTTACCCCAAGCTCTCCTGGAATAGCCTCTGCAATCAAACTTTTTCCACATCCAGGAGGGCCATACAGTAGGATATTCCCGCTTTTCACCCCATACCTTTCAGCCAGCTTTCTGTTTTTCAATGGCCCTATAACCTCTGCTTCCATTCTTTTCTTCCATCTGCCCATCCCTGCAACATTCTGAAAACTGAACCTTGGGGTTTCAAAACGAACCTCAACAAGTTCCTCCCATTCTCTGTATTTTAACTTTTCTTCTCTTCTGTCCATCTTTGCCTTTGTTGCCCCAAGATGTGCCTTTGCCTCAACCAAACCAGGATCGAGCTCTACTGCCCTGTTATAATCCCTTATTGCCTCTTCCAACCTTCCTGTATACTCATGGGCAATCCCTCTTAGATGCCACCCATACGCAAAATCAGGTTTTAACTCAATTACCTTTGAAAAATCCTCTATTGCCTTTTCGTAGTTTTCCATAGAAGCATGCGCCAACCCTCTGTTGTAATATGCCTTCATATATTCTGGGTTGAGTTCGATTGCCTTAGTAAAATCCTTTATCGCATCGTTGAACTGCTGTTTTCTGTAATACGCATCCCCCCTGTTGTTGTATATTATCGGATTTTTGGGGTCAAGTTCAGCAGCCTTTGTGTAATCAGCAATAGACTTATCATATTCCTTCAGCTTGTAGTAGCACAGGGCCCTGTTGAAGTACGCTTCAGAGAATAGAGGATTTAGGAGAATTGCCATGTTGTAGTTTTCTATCGCCTTTTCATAGTCCTCTTTTTCATAATACCCATTCCCTCTCTCAAAGTATGTTTCTGCCTCCCCTCCTTCTTTTCCCACTCTACTTTCTATTATATCATCATACTGGGGAACGAATTTTTCTTTTTTCTCTTTACTTATATTCTTTAGGTCCTCGACCTTTATACCCGATTCAATCTTTATTATTTTCTTCTCTTCTAAGAAATTCAGTATCTCAAAAAACTTTTCTTCACCTATCCCAACCTCCCTCATTATATCCTCTGCAGTTCTCACCCCATCCATTTTCCTGTATACCCCCACCCCAATCTCCCCATAAGCATCATATATTATTTTCTCAATAGATGTCAGTTCACCACGCGCTTCTTTGCTCGTTGTTCCAGTTATTCTCTTCTCTAGCTTTTCCAACTCTTTTTTTGCAACCTCTTCCAAAGCCTTTACCATCCCAAGCTCAACTGCCTTTTTGTACTCCTTTACAGCCTCCTCCTTTCTTTCAAGGTTTTTTAGCACCTCTGCCTTTAGATAATGCGCCTCTGCCCACTCAGGAGCCATCTTTATTGCCTCTTCAATAAGGCGCAGGGATGCTTCGTAATTTTCCATCAAGAATGAAACCTGTGCCATGTTGTACATTGGCTCTGGGATGTTTTCCTTTGATGCTTCATGGAAATATTCCATGGTTTTTGGGTAGTTTTTCTCAATTCCTTTTACCACAAGCATACTGTGAAGGCATCCAAGGTTGTTGAGGAGCACTGCCCTCTTTATTTTATCCTCTTCATTTTCCAAGAGCTTTTTGTATTCCTCATACACCTTCTTTAGCTCTTCTTCCCCTCCTTTTTTATAATATGTTTGCTTATAGTACAGACTGTTTATCTCTCTCAGTTTTTCATCCTCAAAATACATAAAGGATGGGATAAAAACAGGCATGACTGCAGAATGAAGGCTTCTCCTCTCTTTCCAGAATTCCCTTGCCCTTTTTACAACCTCTTTAAGAAGGCCTTTATTCTTAGTTAAAAACCTTTCTGCATCCTCAGTTCTGCCCACCCCAGAGCCCAGCAAATTCATGAATAAATTTGTGAACATCCAGTTCTTTTCATACTTATCCTTTTTTCCGACCTCAAGATAGAGCAAAACAAAAAATCCATCCTCAAAGTTTTCGAGGAGCATCTTACTCACTTTTTTCCTCCACTCCCTTCTCCAACCATTCCTTCAGAATTTCCGCAATCATTTTTACATCTTCATCAACCGTCTTTTCTATTATTTCATCCAGTGCCTTAACAACATCTTCAATAACCCTCTTCGTTTCCTCACTGCTTTTCTCCAACCCTTTTTCCATAAGCTCCCCTTTCGCCTTTTCTAACTCCACCATATTAACATTTTCTTCTATCCACTGCTTAAAGTCCTCGTTTTCTTCTGCAAACTCAACAAAAGAAACGATCAATGACGATACTTTCTCACTATTCACCGCCTCAACTTTAGAGATATCGAACCCAACAG